>Ga0163149_10000150_pt1 | contig 88224 bp, 77 predicted proteins | sample OliLakLV19MP5G1_FD_148604 | JGI IMG/M metagenome (GOLD analysis project Ga0163149, IMG submission 148604) | Freshwater microbial mat bacterial communities from Lake Vanda, McMurdo Dry Valleys, Antarctica - Oligotrophic Lake LV.19.MP5.G1 | ecosystem: Environmental > Aquatic > Freshwater > Lake >...
GTTTCATTTTTCTCTTCTTGCCTTGGTGCGTGTCTCACGCACCAATTCCGCTATCCCTGCCCATCCGTTTCATTTTTCTCTTTTACAACCACCAGGTCCTTCACATCCACCTGCATCGGCAATAAGCCGACCTTCACTACCGCTTTTTTACCCCTCATTTCAATCACTTCCCCTACCTGGTGATTCTTTTTCATTTTTACCTGGTCACCTACTTTTATTTCACCACCAACCTCGCTGAATTTAGAATCAATCTTCTTCTGCATCTTACTCACTATTTTTTTCTCATCTTTTTTAAAGAGCAGGTCTTCCATCTGCTTTACTACTTTATTCTTATTCTCTTCTTTCCGCCACTCAATCAGCATTTGCTTCAGCTTCCGCTCCATATCCTTTAAATATGCAATACGGTCCTCTGTCACTTTATTCTGCTCTTTTAACAGTTCCACTTGTTGCAGATGCTTTTCCTTATCCATTACCTGCTGCATTTCCTTTTTCAGCTTTTCATTTTCTTTCACTAACTGGTTCAGTTCCTTTTCCTGCTTTTCAAGGTCCTGGAGATCCTGTTCGGTACGGTTCAATAATTTATCCAGCCGGAACTGGTCCTCATCCACCAGTTGCCGGGCCCGGTTGATCAGGTTTTTGTCAAGGCCGATCCGTTCCGCTATTGAAAATGTATAGGAGCTGCCGGGTTTACCCACGAGTAGTTTATATTGAGGTTGCAGATTCTTCTCATCAAAAGCCATTGCGCCATTGAGTATACCTGCTGTTTTCCCGGCCATTACTTTCAGGTTGAGGTAATGGGTGGTAACAATTCCAAAAGCATGTTTTTTGGCTAATTCCTGTAAGATAACTTCGGCAAAAGCACCCCCAAGGTTCGGGTCACTACCACTGCCCAGTTCATCAATAAAAAATAAAGTGCGGCCATTCGCTTCTTCCATGAAATGTTTCATGTGCAGCAGGTGACTGCTATAGGTACTCAATTCAAACTCGATACTTTGTGTATCCCCGATATGGATCATGAGTTGTTTGAATATACCAAACTGCGAGGAAGGATGGACCGGCACCAGTAAACCACTCTGCACCATCATCTGCAACAAGCCAACGGTTTTCATGGTGACCGTTTTACCCCCGGCATTCGGGCCGCTGATAACCAAAATCCTTTTTGTATCATCAAGGGTAATGGTGACTGGCATTGTTTTCTTGCCAGTTCGCTGGTTATAGAGATACAATAATGGGTGATACGCTTCCACTAAGTGAACATGTGCTTTATCCGTAACAGCGGGATACTCCCCTTTTATTTCCGCAGCCAGTTTGGCTTTGGCCCGGATAAAATCAAATTCACCCACAACAGTGTGCCAGGCTGATAACAAAGAAGCATAAACAGAAAGTTTGGAAGTAAGTTCTCGTAATATGCGATAGACTTCTTTTTGTTCATCACTTTCCAGCTCATAGATCGTATTATTTAGTTCAATGGTTTCTTCGGGTTCTACAAATGCCGTTTTCCGGCTATCACTTTCACCGTGCAAAATTCCTTTTACGGTTCTTTTTTGTTCTGCAAATACGGCCAGCACCCGGCGGCCATTCATAAAACTTTCCTCGATCTCTGCGAGGTGGCCCTGCTTGTTCAGCTTCGAAACTATTTTATCAAATAGTCTACGCAACTCATTTCGCTTCCGGTAAAGGCTCATCCGGATATTCTTAAGATCTTCTGAAGCATTGTCTTTTACTTGTCCATATTCATCCAATACTTCATTGATCATTTCAGCGATCACTTTCTCATAATACGTATTGCTGATCACTTTAGACAAACCCTGATAGGCTTGTTTCCTTTCCTGGTCAAACCAGCGAAATATTTTTTCAATACTTTCTGACAACTTTCTCAGCTGTTGTAATTCTTCACCGCTCAATACCGCACCGGGAATGGATAAGAGTTTTAATTCTTTAGCAAGATTCAGGATATAATCGTTGGGAAAATAGATACTGTTGACCACCAGCTGACGGTATTCATGGCTTTGCTTCAACTCGGTTTCCACGAATTCTTTGCGGGTGTGAATACGTAGCTGTTGGGCTTTAACTCGGGCATTTTCTGTCTGGCAATAATTGGCCAGCAGTTCTTTTACCTTGTTAAACTCCAATTGTATGTATGCTGATTCTGGAAAAAGTTTCATATCCTGTCTCGTCGTCACGGTTTTAATGAGATGCGAAATTAATAAGTCTGGCTGAAGGAGACTTATTTACCTGCTTACCCGCCTGTTCTGTCTTTCACCTGTAGCTCCTCCCAGGGAGTAGTTCCATCCTTTTCGCGGGAAAATTCATACCTGTCTGTTGCCTGCAATACAATTTTAGCTGATGTATACACTTTGCAAAGGGGCATTAAATGGCCGCCGATCGTTTGCCCTTTATTGTCGCTAAGACTAATGTGCAGGTGGGAGCCATTAACACTGACGGTTCCTACCAGGCTGACAATTTCAAAATGACCGCTGCCTTTGCTGCCCTCCGGCTGGTTCGCAAACCGGATGGTATAATCCGTCAGGTTACCGATTGTCGTGGCCACCCACAACGTTTTAATACTTTTCTCAGTCACGAGCATTTGGATCCCTTCTTACAGGTCTTCCCCGGGTTTCAGGCGAAAAACATATACAGTTAGAAATTATTCGCTCCTATTTTTAGTAGACAGGCTGAAAAAATAAGGATTGTTAAAGTAATAGTAATGATCTTCAATCCACAACTTTTTTACTGAACTGTTCGTAGATAACTTTGTTATTCACTGGTATGTTAAGGAATATGCAAAAACAAAGCAATGTCGTGCAACTTACAAAACAAGTGCTTGGTGTGAAGCTAAATTGCACGAAATTTATATGTTGAAAATAAAATCTTCCAGTATGAAAACAACCCTGACAGCCGCGATAGTTGGACTCACAACCCTGCTATCCTGTGCGCAAAAATCACCCACGACAACTAAATTAACAATGGATAATACGATGGAATCAAAAAAACAACTACCTGCGGGTACCGAAATCGCCACTTTTGCCAACGGGTGCTTCTGGTGTACCGAAGCCGTTTTTGAAGAACTGGAAGGTGTGGTCAGTGCCACTTCAGGTTATACCGGGGGACAAACGAAAAACCCAACCTATAAAGAAATTTGTACAGGTAATACGGGCCATGCAGAAGCACTGGAAATAGTGTATGAGCCGGCTAAAATTAGTTTTGACGAACTGCTGGCAGTCTTTTGGGAAACGCATGATCCGACCACACTCAACCGCCAGGGTGCTGACGTAGGTACGCAATACCGCAGTGGCATTTTTTATCATAACCAGGAACAAAAAGAAAAAGCGGAGAAATATAAAGCAGAACTGAACAAGAGTGGTGCTTTTGATAAACCAATTGTGACCGAGATAACATCCGCCAGTTTATTTTACCCGGCAGAAGATTATCACCAGCAATATTTCGAGAACAACGAAAACGCTAATCCGTATTGCAAAATTGTGATCCGGCCGAAACTGGATAAATTTCGCAAAGTATTCAAGGATAAATTAAAGCAGCAGTAATACGACAAAGCCGTCCCTCTAAAAAGTGACGGCTTTATTTTTTTAATGCTACCCTCCTTAATTCAAGGAGGTTAAGAGCATTGGGTGGAAATCCTTTTACATGGGGCTGCACCAGTCTCACCACTTTATCATACCATAAAGGCACTACTGGTGCATCATCGATCATCACCTGGTCAGCCTCCTGGTATAATTTATAACGCAGCGAATCATTATCCTCCCTAATGGCTCTTTCAAATGCGGCATCAAATGCAGCACTTTTATAACGGGTATAATTGGGTGGTGCCGGATTCTTAGAATAAAAAAGTGATAAATAATTTTCCGCATCAGGGTAATCAGCGATCCAACTAGCCCGGAAAAAGGATGCAGCGGAACTGGAAGTCATAGTTAAAAGCAGTGCTTTTTGCACCACTTCCACCTGTACCGGTATCCCGGACTCTTCCAGTTGCTTGGCGATAAAATTGGCCATATCAGCATAGATGGCAATCGTCAGCAATTTTATAGTGGGCAATCCTTTCCCATCCGGAAAACCGGCTTCCATTAATAATTGTTTTGTTTTTGCAGGGTTATAATGGTAGCCCTTCACTACAGAGGAATCAAAAGAAGGCAATCCCATGGGAACAAAGCCCGATTCGGCGGGTGTACCTAATGAGTTACGGAGATACAAAACCATTTTCCTCCGGTCAAATCCATAATTGATGGCCTGCCGGATCTTTTTAGCCCGAAGGGGGGAATTTTTGACCAACTCATTGCTAGAGTCTACGAGGATGCCGAGGTATTCAATATTGAGATAAGGATTTACCTGCAATTCGATCTTGCCTTCCCATTCTTTACGAAGTGTTCCTTTCTTTGTCAGCACTTCATCCTTGAAAGATGATTCAATATCATTGATGAACTCCAGTTGTTGCTGCCGGAATAATAAAAACTCAGTGGCCTTACTGTCATAAAAAGAAACCTTCACCCCATCCACATAGGGAAGACGGTTACCAGCGTCATCTTTTTCAAAATAGTTGGGGTTCTTTTTTAAAACCAATGCCAGCCCTTCCTCCCATACTACAAACTGGAACGGGCCAGTTCCAACCGGGTGGCGCCGGAAATCAACACCATATTTTTCAACAGCTTCTTTCGGAACAATGGAACAGTATTGCATGGAAATAATTCCTAACATAGGGATATAAGGGCGAAGCAGTTTTAACTGAAAGGTGGAGTCATCAATTACTTTAAAGGGTTGAAGCGTATCCACTTTCCGATTAAATATCCAGGCACCGGGGCTTGCTGTTTGCTTATCAATGATCCTGGAAAAACTATATTCCACATCTTTGGCTGTCAGTTTTCTTCCCTTACCGCCGGCAAACGCAGCATCATCATGAAAAAAAACATCATCCCGTAAATGGAAAGTAAAAACAGTGCGGTCAGCAGAGATATCCCAATTTTTTGCGAGAGAAGGAATGACATGCAGGCTATCATCTATTTCCACCAGAGTATTAAATAACTGGTGGGCCGGCCACATAGTGGATTGGCTTTTGGCAAAAGCAGGGTCCAGAGATGCAATACCGTTAAACTCGTTATAATGAAAAATATTTCCCTCCCTGTTCTTCTTATTGTAACAGGCGGCAAGCAGACAGCATCCGGCAACCAGTATCCAGCATCCGGCATTCAGTATCGAGCATCCCGTACCGGGTTTCCAGTATCTATTTTTAACGTTCATCTTAGGTATCAAAGCTTAAATTTACGCTAACAAAACATACCACCGTGAAATACGCCAGCCGGTTCATTTATATTTCTTACACCACGCTGATCGCAATAACCCTTTGCGTGTCAAAAAGCACCTGTGCGCAGCCCTTGCATCAAAAAGGAAAGTTTACCCGGCAGGATACACTCCGCGGTAGCATTACCCCGGAACGGGCCTGGTGGGATGTGGCTTCTTATAATATTTATGTAGCCCCTGATTACGCAACAAAAACCATCAAAGGTTGGAACCAGATCAGTTTTGATATCAATACCGATGGAAAGAACAGGAAAATGCAGATCGACCTTCAGCAACCGATGGTAATTGATAGTATTATTTTTGAAAAGAAGAGGATCAGGACGTTCAAACGCAATGGTAATGTATACCTGATCGATTTTGGTAATTATAAATTCATGGCGGCAAGAACCCTGTTGAAAAAAGACAAGGCCATTCCTCTTCACAGTATCACCATTTATTTTCATGGTAAACCGAAGGAAGCGACCAATCCTCCCTGGGATGGAGGCTGGATCTTTACCAAAGATGCAAAGGGGCGTCCCTGGATGACGGTAGCCTGCCAGGGATTGGGTGCCAGTGTATGGTATCCCTGCAAGGATCACCAAAGTGATGAACCCGATAATGGAGCACTGATACAGGTAAAAGTTCCGGATACATTAGTGGCAGTGGCCAATGGAAAGTTATATTCCAAAGACGACCAGCGGGATGGCACCATGCTTTACACCTGGCAGGTAAAGAACCCGATCAATAACTATAATATCGTTCCTTATATCGGTAAGTATCTTCATTTCTCTGATAACTATATAGGAGAAACATCCGCAGGATCCAGTATAGAAAAAAATCTTTCGCTGGATTATTGGGTGTTGGATTACAATCTTGAAAAAGCCAAAAAACAATTTGGGCGTGATGTAAAGCCGATGCTGAAAGCATTTGAGTACTGGTTTGGCCCCTACCCTTTTTATGAAGATGGGTACAAATTAGTGGAGTCATCTCATCTCGGCATGGAACACCAGAGCGCCACAGCATACGGCAATCATTATCAGAATGGTTATCTCGGTAGTGATCTCTCCGGAACCGGTTGGGGATTGAAATGGGATTATATAATTATTCATGAAAGCGGTCACGAATGGTTTGCAAATAATATAACCACGAAAGATATTGCCGACATGTGGGTGCATGAAGGATTTACCATGTATTCAGAGGCCTTGTTTGTAGAATATCATTACGGTAAAGATGCAGCCGATGAATATGTACAGGGTATCCGGGAGAATATCAGCAATGACAAACCCCTGATCGGGCCATATGGAGTGAACCAGGAAGGCAGCAGCGATATGTATAATAAAGGAGCTAATATGCTGCATACGATCCGGCAGGTGATCAATGATGATACTGTTTTCAGGAAAATATTAAGGGGATTGAATAAAGACTTTTATCATAAAACAGTAGACACAAAACAAATTGAAGATTATTTTTCCAAACAGTCCGGCAAGGATCTTTCCAAAATATTTGACCAGTATTTACGAACCACCAAAATCCCAAAGCTGGAATGCAAAGAAGAAGCAGGTAAATTGTTGTACCGCTGGATCAACTGTGTACCCGGCTTCAATATGCCAGTACGCCTGGTAAATGCTGGACTATGGCTGTACCCGTCAACAAGCTGGAATAAAATGGTACTGACCCCGGCGATGAAAGAGAAAAGCCTGGCGATCGATCCTAATTTTTATGTAGAGCTGAATATGACCGATTCTTTCAGGGATATTCCACCATCACCAGCAGATGGTCGCTAAAACTGGTGCTTGTTTTTATACATTGACCATTGACTATTGACTTTTCTCCATTCACTATCTTTACCGCATGAGCAGTATCCGCCGCCAAAGCATCATCTCATCGGTTGTTATTTATATCGGCTTCGGCATCGGGCTGCTGAATATTTATTTATTCACCAAACAAGGCATCTTTCTTGACCCTGAATTTGGCCTGTACAATGCCTTTATCGCCATTGCCATGATCATGATGGCATTTGCGAACCTGGCCATGCCTTCTTATATCTACAAATTCTACCCTTATTATAACGACAACCTGCCCGTCAAAAAAAATGATCAGGCTACCATTGCGTTGATCACCGGTGTTATTGGCTTTACACTTGTTGTGATAGCCGGTATCGTATTCAAGGAGTTTGTTATTAAAAAATACGGGACCAATGCCCCAGAGATCGTTTCCTATTATAACTGGATATTCCCGTTGGGTTTTGGGCTGATGATTTACAATATACTCGAAGCCTATACCTGGCAATTACATAAATCTATTTTTACCAATTTTCTGAAAGAGGTCCTATGGCGCTTATTCACCACCGTACTGATCGTTCTTTTTGCAACCGGTATTATTGATAATTTCGATCTTTTCATTAAACTCTTTGCCTTTAGTTATCCTTTTATAGCCGTTGTATTACTGGTCTACCTGCTGGTAACGAAACAACTCCATTTCACGTTTACGATCAGTAAAGTGACCCGTCGCCTGTCCGGGAGCATACTCCGGCTTTGCAGTTTTGTATACGCCGGCTCTCTTATCTTCACCATTTCCTTTGTGTTTGATTCATTGGTGATCAGTTCTGTTTTAGACGATGCATTAACCAAACTCGCTGTTTACTCGGTGGCGCAGAATGTCTCCTCCATGATACAGGTGCCGCAGCGGGGTATTATAGCGGCTTCTATTGCGCATTTGTCCAAAGCCTGGAAAGATAAGAATATGGCGTTGATACAACGGGTCTACCAGCGATCCTCGATCAATCAACTGATCTTTGCCTGTGGTTTTTTTGCACTGATCATACTCAGTTTTACCGATGCGGTGTCCACTTTCCAATTAAAAGGAACCTACCTGGATGCTTATTATGTGGTCATCTTCCTGGGCTTAGCCAAGATTATAGATATGGGTACCGGGGTAAATGCACAGATCATCGCCACCTCTACTTACTGGCGGTTTGAAATGATTAGTGGGGTAATTTTATTGCTGGTGATGATGCCTCTCAGTTATTTTATGACCCGGGAACTGGATATCGTAGGGGCAGGATTGGCCAATCTTATTTCCATTACTGTCTACAATAGCATCCGCATTGTTTTCTTATGGAAAAAATTCAAGCTGTTCCCTTTCACCATACAGTCCTTGTATACAGTACTGCTCGCAGCTGCCTGTTATGCCATTTGCCATTTTGCGTTTGTGAATATCCATGGATTACAGGGAATGTTCCTTCGTAGCATAAGTTTTATCCTGCTCTTTGCCATCGGCGGTATTTACATGAAATTATCCCCGGATATCCAACCGGTACTTAAAACCATCCGGAAAAGGCTCGGGTTTAAAAAGGAAAAATAAGTCAAAAGATATTTAGAGCGTTTGTACTGGCCTGGAAGGTAAAAAAGAAGATCACTCGCCAGCACTACTATTTAAGTTGGCTGGCAGTATTCCAAGTTCCTCTTTTTATATTGAGGCATTACTCTTTGATTATTTTCTCAATCTCCCTGGAAAATTGGGGTAAAAAATATTGACGGGAAAAAAGGAGAATTAATTGCTGACGATTTGTTTGTCATCAATTCTTCCGGCACCATAATAACGTTTGAGATAGTAGGGCTCAAACAGGCCATTCACCATAACCCCTTTTGAAACCGAAGCATGAATGAACTTATTATTACCGAGATATACGCCAACATGCGATACTCCGCTGCCATTTGTATTAAAGAAAACCAGGTCTCCTTCCTGTAATTCGGTGGTAGATATCTTCCGGCTGATGCGGTATTGCTCCCTCGATACCCGGGGCAACATGATACCATAGAGGGCTGCATATACAGCTACGGTAAAACCGGAGCAATCAACACCTGATTTGGTATTGCCACCGGTACGGTAACGAACACCATACCACTCGTCGACATTTTCCAGCAAAGCCTTGTTCGGTAATGATTCCACTTCCGTATTCATCAGCACCGCATACTTTAATTGTACTGATGAGGCCATTTCCACTTCAGCAGGGCGGCTGGCCATCAACTGGTTCAGGATATTTTCTTCCTGCTTTTGAGCAGGCGTTTCAATAATATTTACACCACGTGCGCTGCTTAATGCAACCTGAGGTTCGGGTTTAACTTCTGTTTTATCGGCACCCACTTGCGGGGTCACCGAAATATCGTCTATAAATTTAGCGGTAGAAGCAGGCGAAGGCGAAGAGCTAACTTGCCTGTTGCTGGTAAAATTGAGTGGTTTAAAAGTAGAGCAACTGCTCAGGAAAACCAGGAATGTTATTGCAGGTATAATTTGCTTAACCATTACGTCTTTCGTTTTAGGATGATTTCATGGGGGTTTTTCAAAAAGTTTTCTATCTTATTAACCTAGTTTCGCCACTAAGGCTCCCAATTGGATTTAAAATTGGATGCGTGCAAAAATAGCCGGAAATGTCCAAAAAAAACCACAATCTGAGAACGAATTTGCTCAATATAAATTGCCAAAGGTCTAAATAACTGTAACAAAGTGGTTTAGAAATACTAAGATGCTGTGAATTTTATCGGAAATCAACTTATTTTAGATACCGGAAATGTACTTTGTAGCCATCTTACTACAACAACTATTACAAGCCCCTAAAATTTGCAAAACACCATGCAAACATTATTGTCCCTGATCACTTTATTTTTTGCAACAACAGGTTGCCAGAGTGCTGTTAGTAAAAAGAAAATCAGTACCGATTCACTGGCCCGCCAACCGTTGGAAGTAAAGGACACTACACCTGTCATACAGCCATTGCAACCATATGATAAGATCGTGTTCGAGAAAAAAGAAGTGGTGAATGCAGCCGGTGGCACCAAGTCAGTTCTTTTCAATTCCAAAGGTTCCAAACTATATGCTATGAACCTGGAGGGTATGAGTGTATATGAATTTGACCAGGCCAGCCGAAAACTGACCCGTGAGTTTAAGTTTACTCCCACCAGGGGTATGGGCTGGGACTATAATAAAAGCCGTCCTATCGCTTCTTTCCAGGAGAAACCGGTGGAAGCCTGTTTTAGTCATGATGATAAAATGCTATGGGTATCGTTGCACAATGCCGATGGAATAGTTCCTATCTGGGTAGATGATTTTTCAAAGAATAATGCGGTAACGACACCAGAACAGAAAACAAAACCCGTTACCGTCATCTACCCCGGCGTTGCCAAAAGAGATTCCTTCCGGGTGCCGCTGATCGAGACTGGTAAAACACCGAAAGTGATCTCCAGGACAGCGGACAGTAAATATTTGCTGGTCAGCAACTGGCATTCACGGAATACCAGCGTACTCGAAATGGATGAGGCTGCTTCTCCCTATGGAAAAGTGATCAGTACGATCCCTGTTTCGGCCATTCCACGAGGTATTGCCGTGGATGATAAGAACGGTAAATCTTATATTGCCATCATGGGCGGTGCCAGCCTGAACGTAATAGATAATGCTACCTGGAAAAGTGAAAGCATTATGAATGTATGGAGCAGCCCCCGGCATATTGTAATGGATACCAGTGGGCATTTATTCGTTTCCTATAATAGCCTGGGTACCATCGCCTGTTTAGATGTTGCTACGGGTAAGCAATTATTTTCTGTTAAAACCCATTCACAACCAAGGACCATTGTGCTTTCCAAAAATCATAAATTCATTTTTGTGACTTGCTATACGAGTGATTATGTAGATGTGTACAAAATCAATTCCGACAACTTTGAGAAAGTGGCATCTTTGCCTTGTGGCGGCCACCCGGTAGGTGCAGATATTTATGAAGATGATGAAAAGCTGGAAGCCTGGGTGTGCAGTTATAGCAGTGGGTCTATTACCATCTATACATTTAAAAAAAAGTAAAATAAGCAAATACAGGATCACAGATGACAAGGGTTGAACGGATGAACACAGGTTTTTTCTGCTGCGCAGAAAATTGGATGCTAATATCCTGCTTACACAATGAAACATGAAGAGATTACTGAGAAGATTATTCAGGCATTTTATAAAGTATATAATACGCTGGGATTTGGTTTTTTAGAGAGGGTTTATCTCAATGCTATGTACATTGAATTGATAGCGATGGGTTTTAAAGTAGAAAAAGAAAAAAAGATTGGTTTAGTAGTTTGGCAATGTTTTAGGTGACTATCAAGCCACTTGATTAACGAGGGCATGATTGCTGTTGAACTAAAAGCTATTGATACGTTGGTTGAAGAAAACGAATATCAACTGGTAAATTACCTAAATGCAACAACTATTGAAACTGGCTTATTATTAAATTTTGAAAAGAAGCCCCAAATAAAAAGAAAAATATTTGATAACGATAAAAAGAAGATGTTGAAATTAGTCATCGGCGGATTCAAAATACCTTTTGAAATATTATTAAATCTGGTAAATCCGAATTTTACAAAGTAAAATAATCCGTGTTCTTCCGTTCAACCCGTGTCATCCGTGTGCAAAAAGATAAAAATGAAATTTTCCCACCTCCATGTACATACCCAGTTCTCCCTTTTAGACGGAGCTGCTTCTATACAAAACTTATACACGAAAGCCATCAAAGATGGAATGCCGGCCCTGGCTATCAGCGACCATGGCAATATGTTCGGCGCTTTTGAATTTGTGGCCGAAGCCTATAAGCATAAAGATGAAAACGGCAACGTGAAAGTAAAGCCCGTGGTGGGCTGCGAGTTTTATGTTACAGAGAACCGGCATATCAAAACATTCACCAAAGAAGTAAAAGACAAACGCCAGCACCAGATATTACTGGCAAAGAACGAGATCGGCTACAAGAACCTGAGTAAACTCACTTCGCTGGGCTTTATAGAAGGCATGTACAGTAAATATCCCCGCATTGACAAAGAACTTATCCTGAAATACCATGAAGGATTAATTGCCACTACCTGCTGCCTTGGCGCCTCCGTACCGCAAGCCATTTTAAAAAAAGGGGAAGAAGAAGGGGAAAATGAATTCAAATGGTGGTTGAATGTGTTCCAGGATGATTATTATGTGGAACTGCAGCGTCATGGCATGGCCGATCAGGACAAAGTGAATGAGGTACTAATAAAATTTGCAAAGAAGTATAAAGTAAAAATTATTGCCAGTAACGATTCACACTACGTGGAACAGGATGATTTTAATGCCCATGATATTTTACTTTGTATCAATACCGGTGAAAAAATCAGCACGCCTGCCCTGCGGGATTTTAATGATGATGATATCAATGTAAAAGATAAACGTTTCGCTTTTCCCAACGACCAGTTCTATTTCAAGACCACCGAAGAAATGAGCAAAGTCTTTCATGACCTGCCGGAAGCGATTGATAACACCAATGAAGTAGTAGACAAGGTTGAGTTACTCAATCTCACCCGTGACATTTTACTCCCTAATTTCCCGATTGAAAAAAGATTTCAGATTCATACCAAAGAAGAAACAATTGGAAAATACAAGGCATCGGCTGAATCGCAAAACCAATGGGAATATTTAAAGCATATTACCTACGAAGGCGCCGCTACCCGTTATCTTGAAATGACGGAGGAAATAAAAGAACGGATAGAATTCGAACTCTTTACGATCCGCATGATGGGCTTTGCCGGTTACTTCTTAATTGTTGGAGATTTTATCGATGCCGGTAGAAAGAAAGGAGTATTTATCGGACCCGGCCGTGGTTCGGCTGCTGGTTCCGTAGTTGCCTATTGTATCGGCATTACTAATATTGACCCGATCAAATACAACCTGCTTTTTGAAAGGTTCCTGAACCCGGATCGTAAATCCATGCCGGATATCGACACGGACTTTGATGATGAGGGACGGCAAAAAGTAATTGATTACGTTGTAGAAAAATATGGCAAGAACCAGGTAGCACAGATCATTACCTATGGTACAATGGCTGCTAAATCCAGTATTGCTGATGTAGCCCGGGTAATGGATGTTCCCTTGCCGGAAAGCAGGGCCCTGACGAAATTGGTTCCTGACCGACCTGGCACTGAACTGCGCAGAGTGTTACATGCCCCGATGAAAATAAAGGACGGTGAAAAATCACTGGAAGAAATAGACGGGATGGGCAGTGATGATATGGAGAATGTAAAAAAACTGCGGGAAATTTATAACCAGAAGGATACCACGCTCAGCAAAGTATTGCATGAAGCTGAAAGGCTGGAAGGTTCCGTTCGCAATACAGGTATCCATGCAGCTGGTATCATCATTGCTCCCAAAGACCTGATGGAAATGATCCCCATCGCCACTTCCAAGGAATCATCTTTATGGCTGACACAAATCGAAGGCAACGATATTGAACATGCCGGTATCCTTAAGATGGACTTTTTGGGATTAAAAACCCTGACCGTTCTCAAAAATGCATTGGCCCTTATCAAACTTATCCATGGTGTTGAGATCAATATTGATGAAATCCCTTTAGATGATAAAAAGACCTTTGAACTCTACCAGCATGGGGCTACAATCGGTACATTCCAGTTTGAAAGTGCCGGCATGCAAAAATACCTGCGGGACCTTAAGCCCGATAAGTTCGGCGACCTCATCGCAATGAACGCATTGTACCGTCCCGGTCCTATTGCTTATATTCCCAACTATATTGACCGCAAACATGGCCGCGAGGCGATCCAGTATGATCTGCCTGAAATGGAAGAATACCTGCAGGAAACCTATGGTATAACGGTGTACCAGGAACAGGTGATGTTGCTGGCGCAAAAATTAGCCGGCTTCAGCAAAGGCGATGCGGATGTGCTGCGCAAAGCCATGGGTAAAAAACAAAAATCTGTACTGGATAAAATGAAGGCTCAGTTCATTGAAGGGGCTACACAAAAATTATTACCTGCTGAAAAACTGGAAAAAATCTGGACCGACTGGGAAGCTTTTGCCCAATACGCTTTTAATAAATCGCATTCCACCTGCTATGCTTATGTAGCTTACCAAACTGCTTATTTAAAAGCCCACTACCCGGCCGAATTTATGTCGGCAGTACTGAACAATGCCGGCAGCATTGACAAGATCACTTTTTTTATGGAAGAATGTAAGCGGATGGGATTAAAAGTACTGGGCCCTGACATCAATGAATCTTTAAAAGGGTTTGCGGTAAATGATAAAGGCGAGATTCGTTTTGGTCTCGGTGGATTAAAAGGTGTTGGTGAAGCCGCCGTAGAAAGCATTATTGAAGAAAGAAAAAAAGGGGGCTCCTTTCCTGATATATTTAATTTTATAAAACGCATCAACCAGCGGACCGTCAATAAAAAAACATTGGAAAGCCTGGCTTATGCGGGCGGCTTTGATTGTTTTACTGAGCATCACCGGGCACAGTATTTTAATGTGCCCGAAGGTGAAATGATCAATGGCCTGGAAAAAGTAATTAAATACGGGCAGGTATATGCTACACAAAATGCCACTACTACTAATACGCTGTTTGGCGACTTACCCATCAGCATGGAAATACCGCCGCCCCGGATCCCGGATTGCGAAGCATGGCCATTGATCAAACAACTCGACCATGAAAAAGAAGTGACCGGTATCTTTTTAAGTGGTCACCCCCTGGATAATTACAAATTTGAAATGCGGCATTATGGTGTTACGGCAATTGCAGATTTCAACGAGTTCAAAGATGAAATAAAAATGCAGCCCAATCCCGGGCGCCCGTTCCGGTTGGTAGCCCTGGTGGCAGATGCACAGCACCGGGTGGCCCGTAGCGGTAACAAGTATGGTAATTTCATTGTCGAGGACTATTCCGGGAAAACTGAGTTTCCCTTGTTCAGCGAGGATTATTTACGGCTCACTCCCATTTTGCAACAGGGAAGTACGGTATTGATCAACGGATATTTCAAACCCCGATACAATAAAGACGAATTTGAATTTAAAGTTATGTCTGTTTCCCTGGCCGAAACCATGAAGCGAAACATGACAAAAGCCATAACGATCGAAGCCCACCCGCAGGCAATCAGTGCTGCCATGCTGGCATTTGTAGAAAAAAATGTGAAATCGCACCGTGGCAATTCAACTTTAAAGTTTGTTTTAACAGAACCCAAGAACAAGATGAGGATCAGCCTGGTTACGTCAGGTACCGGTTTTGAAATGAACGATGAAATGATACAATTCCTGGAAAAAAGCCCGGAACTGGAGGTGCAGGTGCAAACGGTGTAAACTAATACGTATATATGCTGTTATGCACATTAAAGTGCTGCCGCAAAAAACCGCTGAATCTTCTTGTCATATAGCTGACAATTGGCAGAAAGACTATACTATTGGCAGGAAATAAGCGTTAATATGACAAGTTTTACACAAATTCACGTCAGTACTTCAGGTGAAGGGTAACGGACTTAAATTTGCAACCCTATAGTAGTAAAGAATAATAAAAATTAAACAACGTAAAATTCAATAAAATGGCAAAAGAGTATAACGATGGCAATTTCCAGACGGATGTACTGGCTTCTGATAAACTGACCGTAGTAGATTTTTGGGCAGAATGGTGTGGACCATGCCGTGCGATCGGCCCGGTTATCGAAGAGCTAAGTAAAGAGTATGATGGAAAAGTAAACATAGGTAAGGTAAATGTGGATGTAAACCCACAGGTATCGATGAACTATGGCATTACTTCAATCCCGGCGATCCTTTTTATTAAGAATGGCCAGGTGGTTGACAAATTAGTAGGTGCCCAGCCCAAAGGAAACTTTGTAAAGAAAATAGAAGCGCATATCTAAGCCTTGCCTTAATAAAAAACTCAAACCCCGCTCAACTGAGTGGGGTTTTTATATAACTGCGGTATCTTGTAGAAGTATCAGCAACCCACCCCGTTTTCTTATAGCTCTGAATTTTCCTTCGTTCACCCCCTCCAGGGAGGGGAAAAACTCTTGATTACAAAAAGTGTTGCCATCGATTATTCGTTTAAACTACCACTTAATAAATAAACTAATGCCTACTCAACCTTTCCCTCCCGGGAGGGGCAGCAGTGGTTTGCAATTAGCAAAAGCTGGGAAAGGGTGGGTTATAAAAAGAGTATGTTATTTTACCCGGACTACTAACATAAGCTGCTAAAGAATAGTTATGTTTTGTTTTGTTATATGATTGAAAGGAGTTTCACTTTTCAATCCCCAAATAAATCACATCCCCGGTTATCAACTGCTTATTAAATGTCTTTACCCTTAACAACTGATTATTAACTGATACATCAACAATGTGATAACTGCCAAAAAAATAAAAGGATTGAATTATGCCTTTAACAGTCTCGTTATTGTGAGGAACGATACTCAATTGCTCTGGCCGCACAATTAATGATTGCAGATGGGCCATAGTGCCGAAAAAGGCTGCAGCATTTTCGTTATTAAGCAGGTTATACTCACCAAAAAGTCCCGCACAATATTCATCAACCGGATCATGGTAGATCTGTTGCGGCGTTCCCTGCTGAATAATCTGTCCTTCCTTCATCACCAGAATCTTATCGGCCCAGGAAAGGGTATCAGCCGCATCATGCGAAACCAAGATACAACTGATACCCAGTTTTGAACTGATATCCGACAGAACTGATTTAATGATATTCTTATGTACTGCATCCAGGTTGGAAAAAGGTTCATCCAGCAATAATAGTTTTGGAAAAGTAGTTAAAAGCCTGGCCAACACGATACGTTGTCTTTCTCCACCGGATAACTGGTCAGTTTTTCTTTTTAATAAATGCTGAATTTTACAAATTGCATAGATCCTGGCAGCTTCTTCCTCTGTCAATAGGTTTTTACTATCCAGCTCTTCTTCTACCCGGTAATTATTCCGCAATTCAAAATGCTGGCTCAGGTAAGCTATAGCCGGGTGACCCGGTATTAATTTCTCAAAAGGTCCCAACACCCGCTCGTTGTTGAAATAAATATTTCCTTCATCAGGTTGTACCAAACCTGCTATCATTTTGAGGAGGGTCGTTTTTCCTGAACCTGTTTCTCCTGCGATCGCTATTTTTTGAGCTGATTCCTGGGTGAATTGTATATCCTTTACCGTAAAATTTTCCTTTTCCCGTTTGCCTATGCCCGATACCTTTAATAAAAACATACCCGAAAATAAATTATGTCCGGTAATTAGCAAGCAAGATATCAGGAATACCATTTAAAAAAATAGAAACTCCAGCGTTTATCATTTTGCAGCGACTTCTACTATCCCACTCTTCTTTTGGAACCTGATCTTCACTTCATGTTTTACACCATCGTTTACCAGGTCAATAGCACCTCCAACCGTTTCACCGTTTTCCATAATGATCGCCTCTACCGGGCCGGCTGTTACCTGCATTGAGAACAACTCTATATGATAGTGCGTATCCATATAGCGATACTTTATTTTTACGTCTGTCCATGCTGCTGGTAAGCAGGGTGCGAAACTAAGTTTGTTACCTTTTCGTTTTAGCCCGATAAATGATTCGAGTATCAATTGATACATCCAGCCTGCCGACCCGGTGTACCAGGTCCATCCGCCACGCCCCATCTGCCTTTCTACTGCATACACATCGGCGGCTACCACATAAGGTTCGGCTTTGTACTGTTTAATCGATTCTTCATCTTTTCCGTGATTGAGCGGATTGATCAACTGCAAAAGTTCCCAGGTCTTTTCCCGGTCATCCATGGCTGCAAAAGCCATCACCAGCCAGATAGCTGCATGCGTATATTGTCCCCCGTTTTCCCTTACGCCGGGCACATATCCTTTTATATAACCCGGGTTCATCGAAGACTTGTCAAAAGGTGGTGTAAATAACTGGATGATATGATCCTCTTTACGAACCAGGTATTGTTCAGCCGACCGCATCGCCATTTTTGTCTTGGCATGTTCCCCGGCTTTTGATAATACCGACCAGCTCTGTGCAATGGAATCGATCTTACACTCTTCGTTGATGGAAGAACCCAGCGGACTGCCATTATCAAAATAACCCCGGCGGTACCAGTTACCATCCCATGCATGCTCGTTAATGTTTTGCCGTAATCGTTCCGCCTGATCACTACAGGTTATTGCAAACGCCTGGTCATTTTTCAGTTTGGCAACTTCCATAAACTTTATCAGGACATCATACAGGAAAAACGCCAGCCACACACTTTCGCCCCGGCCTTCGTGTCCTACTTTATCCATACCATCATTCCAGTCGCCCGACCCTATCAGTGGTAAACCATTGGCACCAAAGCGCAACCCATGCTTGATGGCAGTTACACAATGTTCATATAAACTGGCCGTTTTATCCGATTGTATCGGGAGATCGTAATAGGATTCTTCGCCGAGGTTTAAAAGGCGTCCCTCCAGAAAATATACCCCTTCATCTAATATGCGCTGATCCCCTGTGACTGAAATATACCGGCTGGTTACAAATGGCAACCACATAAAATCATCAGAACAAGTTGTGCGCACCCCTCTTCCTGCCGGCGGATGCCACCAATGCTGCACATCACCTTCTTTAAATTGGCGTGACGCACATAATAATATTTGCTGTTTTGCAAATTCCGGTTTGGTATGGAGTAAGGATAATACATCCTGCAACTGGTCCCGGAATCCAAAAGCCCCGCCCGATTGATAGAAACCACTCCGTGCCCAAATGCGGCAAGCCAGTGTTTGATAATTGAGCCAGCCGTTGGTGATGATATTGATGGCCGGATCAGGCGTTTCAACCTGCACCACTTCTAATGCCTCTTTCCAGTACTTTTTCACTCTATCCAATGCATTTTGCGCTGCCATGGTTCCTTCAAACCTCCGGATAAGGTTCAACACATCATTCATATTTTTTCCAGCCCCCAGCCGGAACACTGCTGTATGCTCCTCTCCTTCTGTGAGATCGAATGAAACCTGGATGGTTGCACATGGATCTAATGCGGCCCCGGTTTTATTAGACAGCTTTGTCCTGTACATGGCATCCGGGTTACTTAAGGTTCCGTTCCTGCCAATAAATTCGGCCCTGTCAGTTGTATAAAATTTGTTGGGGTCATCTGTATCAAAAAAAGCAACCCTGTTTTCAAACCCACTGCTATAGTTGTTCTTTGCTATGATAGCTCCGGTCCGGTTATCCAATTCTGTGATGATATGCATCAGCGATCTTGAACGGAGATCACCTAACACCCATTCCATGTATCCACTGATAGATACCCGGCGTTTTCGCCCCGATTTGTTACGCACTTTCAGGACCATAAATTTTATGGGTTCTGCAATGTCCACATACACACACATTTCTGTTTCGATACCATCCTCGCTGTGTTCAAAAAGACTGTAACCGAATCCATGCCGGGTGATATAGGGAGATTTGCTGTGGCAGGGAAGAGGCGTTGGCGACCAGAATCTTCCATTCTCTTCATCCCGCAAATAAAAAGCTTCTCCTTTCAGGTCGGTTACCGGATCATTATTCCAGGGTGTAAGACGACACTCATGTGCATTGTCAACAAATGTATAAGATTGACCACTTTCAGAAATAATGGTACCAAAATCTGGATTAGCCAGCACGTTGATCCAGGGAGCTGGTGTGGGTTTATCGGCCGTAGTAATAATAACATATTCTTTGCCATCTGTTGAGAATCCTCCCATTCCATTAAAGAACTGAAGGTTTTTGGGAATGACAACCGCTGTATCCAGCGAAGCAGGAAATTTGCTTGGCGTAAAGAAAGGAATGGCTGTTTTTAATGTGGTTCTTCCATTAAGCTGCTCTTCCAGCGTTCCTGCTTTGTCGGAGATCACCACATGCGCCACTGTTTGAAATAAGATCCGGTCCTCATTGGATATCTGGTCTGCCGAGCGGACAAAGATACCGCCGGGTTGATCTTTTGACTCCTTGGACATCGCTGGTGAAACAAATCCCAGTATTTCGCTTTGTAAGTTCTGGCGATAACCGCCGTGATCTTCATTCCATATCACCAGGTCTACCAGCAAACCTTTTAAACGCCAGTAGCCATGTGCCTGTACCAGTTGTTTTACCAATTGAATATTGGATGAGTCTTCAATTTGCAATAAAACAATTGGCAGGTCGCCGGAGATCGAATAGCTCCAGAGTCCGGATTGGCCTCTTTGGTTTTTTATGATCGTGGAAGGATCTGTCCGCAAGGATGCATTGGCATAAATAACGGAGCTGGCTAACCGGGAATACAATTGCGCATCTGATTCCTGGGCATTGATCTGTCTTAATATCACCTGGCTATGCGTAAATGCCAACTCCAGCACCCGGTTGATCAGGTGCCTGTCCTGGTACTTTTCTATCAATCCATTACACAATTCTTTTGTGTCGGCGATTCCAAAGATCATATCTACAGTAGCAGACTGGTAAGGTTCCAGGGTAATACGATACTGGATCGAAACGACGGGATCCAAAACGGAACCATTGCTGCCGGATAAGTGTTCGGATTGCTGTATGGCTTTAGGATGATGAATAGAATTGCCCCTGCCAATAAAGAGTTCCCGGTCTGTTTCATAGGAGACCGCCTGGATATCTGCATCATGTACTTTCATTAAATGAAACATCCAGGGATTATGTTCATGGACTGAACGGGGTCTTCGGGTGCAGATGATGGCATTCTTACTTTCATTGATCTCCGTTTGTACAAAAAGTTTACTGAAAGCCGGGTGCATTTCATCGGCTACCGGCACAGCCAGTACTACTTCTGCGTAACTGGTTATTTCAATCATTCGTTTTTTTCGGGAACGATTGGTAATATGGATTCTTCGCAATTCAATATCATCTTCCGGAGACACTACAATTTCAGTATGTGTTTCAATTCCCTTGTCACGCCGCCTGAATTCTGCCCTTCCCTGGGAGAATACAGCTTCGTAGTTGTCTACCTTTTTTAAGGTCGGCTGAAAAGCAGTAGACCAGGAAACAGCACTTTCCAAATCCCTGATAAAACAAAAGGTACCCCAGTCATCACAGGTACAATCCTCCCGCCACCGGGTCAATGCCAGATTTTTCCAGCGGCTGTATCCACCACCTGCATTGGTTACCATCACATGGTACCGGCCATTGGATAAAAGCTGCACTTCTGGTATAGGTGTATCCGGGGTTTTCATAATACGCATATACCCGATTCCGCCTGGTGTAATACTTGTATCGGCCTCATGAACGCCCGGTGAATAAAAGTTAGTAACCCTTGGAATTTTTTCCTGTAATAATAATAAGGCCGATTTTACCTGGACATCACTTTCAAATCGCTGTTGCATAGGGCGGTCAAGCAGCAAATAACTTAACGAAAGAAAACTCATTCCCAGGTGATGGGCCATAAATGATTTGACAACAGCATACTGCTGTTTGCGCAGCAATCTTGAAGCGGTATAATCAATCGCCTCGTAGAAACCATATTTACCAGTAAACCCCTTTTCTTTTAATTCATATAAATTAGCGATGGCGTCCTTCGGAGCCACCATCAATGCCATGATAGTAGCATACGGAGCAATAACAAGCTCTTCACCCAGGCCCCGCTTTAAACCCGTTCCCGGAACACCAAATGCCCGGTATTGATAATTAAGATTTGCATCCACCATATTATAGCCAGACTCGGAAATACCCCAGGGTACATTTCTTTTACGGCCATATTCTATTTGCTTTTGAATGATTGCTTTAGCAGTTTGATCCAGCAGGGTATTCTCATAAGCAGGCATGACCAGCAGCGGCATAAGATACTCAAACATCGAACCACTCCAGGATAGAAGGATCGGTGCTGTACCGATATTGGTCAACTGCCTTCCGAGGGCAAACCAACTTTGCTGTGGCAATTTTCCCTGAGCAATAGCGACAAAAGTTGTCAGCCTTGCTTCGGAAGCAAGCAGATCATAATAGCCATTATCTTTACGGTGTTCTTCTGCATTATACCCAATGCTCAATAAATGTTGTGACCGGTCGTATAAGAAATCATAGTCTACGGTAGCCAATTGATTACAATTTTCAGCTAGTTGTTCCGCCATCAGTATTATTTCCCTCGCCCGCTGCCCGGATGCCGTAATACTGTCCCTGTAGTTGTTGAGCCAATCATTTTCTGTTGTTGTATTATCTGGCTGGTACAGTAAGTTGATCCTGTTTAATAAACTTTTTTCTATTTTTGATAATTGTTTGATCGTAGGTATACCCGGCAACTCGGGGATAATGTTCTCAAACTTTGCGGGTGTTGGCGGTAGCAGGTGCCAGGGCACTAATGTATTCAGGTTTTTGTTGATCGTTTCAACATGACTAAAAACTTTTTGGATCCACCAGCCACTTTCGTTTACAGGGTCAGCATCCATTGGAAGGAAAATAGCTGTTAACTGTTTTTCCAGTTCTGCTGCATATTTTTTAGTGGCGGAGAGATTTTCAAGATGCAGGTAATACTGCGTTGACAATTCTTGCTCCAATTCTGGGAGACCAGGTATTTTTGCTTTCTCCATCAATATCCTTATTTCATCCAGTAGCCCTTCAAAGGAGCTGGCTGTTACAATTTTTTTATCCTTCATCGTCAAGAGCCCTTGCGCTAATGTAATTAAATGACCGATGAAGTTTCCGCTGTCAACCGTAGAAATATATTTTGGACTAAGCGGAACCAATGACCGGGTATCATACCAATTGTATAAATGACCGCGGTATTTTTCCATCCTTTCTACTGTAGCGATCGTTTTATCTGTTCTATCAATAAATTCCCTGATGCTGATGTATCCAAAATCATACGCGGAGAGGTTACTCAGCAAAGAAAGGCCAATATTAGTGGGTGATGTGCGGTGCGCAATTCTTTCAACAGGTTGTTCCTGGTAATTATCAGGGGGCAGCCAATTATCTTCTTTCGTTACATAGGTTTCAAAGAATGCCCAGATCTTCCGGGCCAGTTTGCGCAGGTACATAGTTTCCCCGGCAGATATTCCCGTTTCTTTCTTTTCCAGAGGCTGGCTGATATACCAGACTATAAATGGGGCAATAACCCAGGCTATTAATAAAGGGGCCAATTTGATCAATGTAACGGGGAAATAAACACTTAAATAAACAAAAATAACAAGCGTTAATAAAGGAGCAAACCACATATCCCGGTAAGCTGTAGCGATCGTCTTTTTTTCATGGCTGGGGTTATTATACGGATTCCATTGCAGTAAATTCTTTCCAGAGAACCACATGCGCCACCAGGTGCGAATAACAGCATCGGCATTCACAAACACCAGGTAAGGAAGACAAACAAAATCGATAACTAATTGCGTGATGCTATCTTTAAAAGTACGGGAGGAATAGATTAAATGCTGGATGAAAACTACATCTGCCGGCTTTTTGAAAATTTGCCAGCCAACATTGACCAGGGCAGGTAGAAATAGTATAAGAACCACCGTAGCTGTCCAGAAAAAAGTATGAGCAGACAGCAACCAGCCGAATAAAAGCAACAATAGTAAAGAAAGCGGTACAAGGCTCCTGCGCAGGTTATCAGCAATTTTCCATTTCGAAAGAACTGTCAGTGGATTTTTATGATTTTTTTTATCGCTACCAGGTACAAAGGGTAATATCCAGGTTGCTATTTGCCAGTCGCCCCTGATCCAGCGATGGCGGCGCTGCATATCTGTGATATATGCTGAGGGATATTGTTCATACAATTGTACATCCGTGATCAAACCGGCCCGGGCATACGCTCCTTCCAGCAGATCATGGCTTAATATGCGGTTGGGTGGAAATTTGTTTTGCAAAGCCTTTTCAAAAACTTCCACATCATAAATTCCCTTACCGATATAAGAACCTTCCCCGAACATATCCTGGTATACATCAGAAGTGGCCCGGGTATAAGGATCAGTGCCCGGTTCATTACCATGTATCCTGGCATAAAGAGAACTGTCGCCAATTGCCAGGCTATTGGAAACACGGGGTTGCAGAATACTGTACCCTTCTGTAACCCGGCATTTTTTCTCGTTATACACCGCCTGGTTTAAGGGATGTGCCATAGTAGCCACCATTTTCCAGGCCGTATCACGGGGTAGTTGTGTATCTGTATCAAGAGTGATCACATACTTTATATCTGCGACTATTTTTTCATCTCCAATGATCCGGGAAAAGAATTCCCTGCCATCTCCCCGGATCAATGCGTTTAAATCACCTATTTTTCCCCGCTTCCGTTCATATCCCATCCATATTTTATCACGGGCATTCCATTTTCGTGGCCGGTGAAACAAAAAAAATGTGTCGGCGAATCGACGCTCATACTTCCTGTTGAGCTCAAGTACCTGGTTACTTATATAATCCAACAATAAAGTATCCTCCCCGGTTTTCGCAGTTGCGGCATCTTTAAAATCAGTTAGTAACGCGAAGGAAAGATTGACATCCCTGTTGGCCAGGAAGCGGATCTCAAGACTTTCGACCAGCCTGGCTATACCCGGGATACTATCGATGATTGTGGGAACAACTACCATGGTCCTGTATTCATCGGGTATACCTTTGGAAAAATCCATCCGGGGCAACAGGCTTGGTCTTGATAAAATTGTAATGATCCAATTGATGACTGACACCGCTAATTGACTGGCCGCTAAAAACGATAAAGCAAAGACCAATACCAACTGCCAATTTCTTAGCGCTTCTGTATATGCTTTTGTTGCTAAACCCCAACTGATAAAGCTTGTCAACAGGATGATACTCCCCGAATACATAAAAAAAGGCATCCTGCGTAGTAATCTTCGAAAGCTTTCCACTTTATTAACCTTCATTTTCGCGAGCTTCTCCAGTTGCTTTAGCCCAATCCCTTTCAGGTAATAACCAACATGACTTGTTTTTGAGGAGTTCTCTTTTGCGAAACTTTCATTTGCCAGTTGAACGGCTATGGCTGCAACCGTTTCTTCTGATAATTCAGAATTTTTTGATATGCTTTCTACAATGTGCCGGTAATTATCCCGGGTAGCGAAGTCCATCATTGCATAAACACCTGCCGGGTCCTGTTTCAATGTTTGCTCTGTTAAACTGGTCATTTCTACAAAGTCGCCCCAATCGGTCGTACTTAAAAAACGCAGACTGCTGATGCTGTTACTGATTGAAACCTGGTCGGCTGCCTGTTTCCTGTTTTCCTGCTGAATGATCTCTACGCTGGCCTGCCCGCCTTCAGATAAGGTTTGCTCCAGCCAATTCATAGCCAAAGCAAGCGCATTGCCTTTTTCCTGCAAACGCCGGGTTAGTTCTGCCACAAAGGAACTTGACATCGGTGGTTTCGAACGGGCCATATCTGCGATGACCAGGACCAGGTTTTTAGGATCCTTCTCTGCTGTCGTGATAAACTTATCCGCCCAGGATTCTGCCAGAGCTTTATTCGAGAGGTCAATGGACATTTGTATGGAGAGGCGGCGTAAATTTTCCAGCAATGCCAATCGTAACATAATGGGGATGGCCCACAATTCTCCCAATTCCAGGGGGCTAATCGTTTGATAGGACTTCACAAAACCGGTCAGGCTTGTTAAATTCACATACCCATCGGTGTGAGAAATAATTTCAACGGCAATATCATAGACCCTGGGTAAACCTGCAGAAGCTCCCTTCATTAGGCGGGGTAATCCTTTACTATACCCTTTAGGAAGGTGCTTTTTAGCTGTATAAATCTGTTCTTCAATAAGGTAAAAATTATCCAGGAGCCATTCTGCCGCCGGGGCAATCCTGTTACTTTCTTTTACATACCCGGTCAGTATCGTATGTACTTCGAGCAGGATGCTTTCGTTTTCGTCTAAGCGTTTCAGCAATTGTTCGGAGAGATTACCGGAGACAACCGTATGTTTTTGCGATAAGGTTTTTGCATGCTGTTCCAACTGGCCTTCGGTGTAAATCTCAGCACGTAAGGGAAGGCTTTGTTCATCCTCTTCCATAGCACTAGTGCTGCCAAAAAAAGGGTCAATAATATTTTTTTTTAGTTTGGCAATCGCTTGAGGAAGCAATTCAAGGAGGGCCTTTTGATTATTTTTTCTTTGTTTTTCATTCATTGCGCCTGTAAATCTTGTGTACTCACTACAGGAGTACGAATACCATGCCTTAGTGGGTGAATGATACTGAATGACTTAGGTATAAATTTAAAGAAGCAGGAATATAGCAGACGCGAGCTACTCTGGATTGCTTCTGGGAATTTTATTGTAGAAAAATTTCCTCACTTGTCAAAAGATAATCCCGGCGACTGGGGATTGCTACGGACTGTAAATGAAATACCCCGCTTAAATGAACGGGGTATTAGTAAGAGTTTGTTTTTTAATTAATGTTGTAGATTTTCCAGCTCCTTTGGATTATGTTTATACTTAAACGTTGCTATAAATAATACTGCAATAATCAATGCATAACCGGCAAAAGTGAACCAGATATTTTGCCAGTCCTTATTACCTGTTGAGTCGGTAAAATAATCAACAACTTTTCCGGCAAAAAGTCCTCCCAAGATAGCTCCCAGACCGTTGGTCATTAACATAAATAACCCTTGTGCACTTGCCCTTATTTCAGGTCTTGCTTCTTTATCCACAAACAATGAACCGGATATATTAAAGAAATCGAAGGCCATTCCGTATACAATCATGGACAATAAAAGCAGCCATAATCCCGAACCCGGATCGCCAACGCCAAACAACCCAAACCGGAGTACCCATGCCACCATACTGATGAACATAACCTGTTTTATTCCAAACCTTTTTAGGAAAAAAGGTATAGCAAGTATAAATAAACATTCAGAAATTTGCGAAAGCGAGATAAGTATATTACTGTGCTTTACTGCAAAGCTGTTTGCAAATTCAGGAATTTTCCCAAAATCACTAAGGAAAGGATTACCGAACATATTAGTTATCTGCAAAGCCGCGCCCAACAACATTGCAAACAAAAAGAACTTCGTCATAGTAGCGCTTTTGAAAAGCTGAAATGCATCCAGACCTAAACGGGAAGCAAAAGATTTTTTCTCCGTTGATTTGTTGATTTCCACACGGGGAAGTGTAAAACAATATAAACCAGTAAATATTCCTGCAACGGATGCAAAATAAAACTGGTTATTATTTTGTGTCCAACCTAATAAATCAACAGCCCATTCTGCTATAATAAACCCTACCGTTCCCCAAACCCGGATAGGAGCAAAGGATTTCTGAATATCCAAATTGCTTTTACTAAGCAAACTATAGGAGACTGAATTGCTTAGTGCAATGGTTGGCATATAAAAACAGCTCACTAATAAAATAGCCCACAACATTTCACCGGCACTATCCACTGTGCTTGCGTAATAAAGTCCCAAACCGGCAAGTATATGACAAATACCAAGTACAATCTCTGCCCGTATGTACTTATCGGCCAAAATGCCCATGAGGGCAGGCATTAGTAAGGAGGCCCAACCCATCGTTCCATACGTATTCGCAATTTTTGACCCAATATTAGGTTCACTCCCGAAATTGATGAACATATAACCACCTAGCGAAATAAGCCAGATGCCCCAAACAAAAAATTGCAAAAAACTTAAGCCTGTTAAACGAAATTTTAAGTTCATGACACAGTTTTTGGGTTGTACAAAACAATCAAAAGGGAAGATAAGGAATTTAAAGAGTTGAACCACAGAGAAGCGGAGACACATTAATGAAAGTAGAAATTGGAAGAAAGAGCCGGGATCTGGATTCCTTTACCACCCCCACGCCTCTGCATCTCTGTGGTTACCAATAATTCAAAATTTCAGTGTTTGAGCCTTAACTTTACCGCCAGAAAATTGTTATTCCAGCTATGATCACAACAATTAATATATCGCCCAACCTGCAACAAATAGCCGATAAAGTAAAAGCCGGGGAACGCATTACCGATGAAGAAGGTTTATTTCTTTTTGAAAAAGCCAGCCTGGGTTTTGTAGGTAGCCTGGCCAATGAAGTGCGGAAGCGAAAAAACGGTGATACCGTTTATTTCAACCGGAACTTTCATATTGAACCAACCAATGTATGCGTCTTCAGCTGTAACTTCTGTTCGTATAGTAAGCTCTATGCCAAAAGAGATGAGGGTTGGGAACTGAGTATCGATCAGATGCTGCATATGGTAAAAAAATACGATGGTCAACCGGTTACTGAAGTACATATCGTAGGTGGCGTTCATCCTAAGATGGACCTTCAATTCTTTGCTGACCTCTTAAAAGCTATCAAAGCGCATCGGCCTGATCTTCATATCAAAGCCTTCACGGCCGTGGAATACGATTATATGTTCCGCAAAGCGAAAGTGAGCGTAGAAGAGGGATTAAAATTTTTGATCGAAGCAGGCTTGAACAGTATTCCCGGTGGTGGTGCAGAAATTTTTCACCCGGAGATCCGGCAACAGATCTGCGCAGACAAAGTGGATGGCGACGGCTGGTTGCTGATTCACGAAACGGCGCATCGGCTGGGTTTACATTCCAATGCCACGATGCTCTTTGGTAATATTGAAAAATACGAACACCGTATCGATCATATGCGGAGATTAAGAGAGCTCCAGGATAAAACAGGTGGATTTAATACTTTTATTCCCCTCAAATTCCGCAATAAGGATAACGATATGAGCTATGTACCGGAAAGCAGTGTGGTAGAAGACATGAAGACCTATGCCATCGCCCGGATCTACTTAGATAATTTTCCGCATATCAAAGCCTATTGGCCGATGCTGGGAAGGCAGAATGCACAACTTTCCCTTTCATTTGGCGTAGATGATATTGACGGAACAATTGATGATACTACAAAGATCTATAGCATGGCCGGATCGGAGGAGCAAACCCCCTCCATGTCCACCGCCGAGTTAGTAACACTGATCAGGCAGGCGAAAAGGCAACCGGTAGAAAGGGATACCTTATATAATGTGATAAAGAATTATAGCAACCCGGATGAGAACGGAACAGCAACCGACCCTTTGTTAAACTAAATTAACAACTATTGACCCCTGATTTTCCAGCAAAAAAAAATTAGATTAGCAATCGAAACCACGGCCAATGAAGCATTGCCAATCTTTGATCGGATGCTGCTTATTATTTCTTTTATTGTCTGGTAACTCTACCGCACAGTACTATCAAGGAGAGCTTATCAATAGTACTATTACCCTGCGGAGTGATGCCCCTTCCAAAAGTGTTTTAGTCACCAAAATACCTCGTTACGGGATCGGCCATATATCACCGCTTATTATTGCTGCTGGCTGGACAGATTACGGCAGGAAAATGGAATGCCGTTCATTATTAAAATTTAATTACAATCTCGTTCCCGAACTTATCATAACTGACCCTTCATCCATACGCTCTGTTGAACTGATACTATACCCGGCGAATACGGCGCTTACGCATGATGATATGAATAAACCCCGGAAACTATTTGTAAAACGGGTAGCAGAAAGTTGGGAGGATACAGTTACGACCTGGGATAATCAGCCCATGGCAGATACGTCCACAGAGGTAACAAAACTTATTAAGCCAAAAAATAAAAACAATCCCGTTACCATTAATGTAACCAAACTGGTAGTAGATATGTTCCGCTTCGGGAATAATGGTTTTATTATTTGCCCGGAAAATTCAACCGGCCAATCGATAGCGGCCCGCGAATTATTTGGCTCTCCTAAGAACAAGGATGAAACCCTTCGTTCTATATTGGTGATCAATTACAGGGAGGTAGTGGGAACATCTTTAAGAACCCCTGATGCAGGAGGAAGAACGAAGCAAATAAAAACGCAACAGACATTTGGCAATACGACTACCATAACACAGCCTGTTAATAACAATACCCGTGATTAATTGTTGCGTTCAGCGTAAAGTTCGCTAACCTACCTATTGCCATACTGTATCCATCTTATTCACTCCTGATCGAATAAGAACTATTTTCAAGTTTATCATTCCATCTCACTACCTTTCTACAAACATTGACGGCAACATGCTCTCCGTATCAACCATTAAGTTACTCCGGGTTCCGTTTTCTGTTTTCCTGTCCCCTTTATATTTTTTTGCTTTGTCACAAGTGCCCGTTATTGACTGGGGCAAGGCTGTATTAATATTTATTATTCTTCACTTATTGATCTACCCGGCCAGTAATGGTTATAATAGTTATATGGACCGGGATACTGAAAGTATTGGCGGACTGGAGAAACCACCACCACCCTCCCGTCAACTTTTTTTGCTGACGATCGTAATGGATACAGCAGCTATTTTGCTGGGTTTTTTGATCAGCCCCTTATTTGCAGCTGTCTCCGTATTATATATTGCAGCCTCGAAAGCGTACAGTTACCGGGGCATCCGGTTAAAAAAATACCCGATCATTGGTTATCTCACGGTGATCATTTTCCAGGGAGCCTTAACTTTTGCCCTCGTATACTATGGAAGCAATACGGATAACAGGATATGGGTACCCTGGCAGGGGATGGTCATCTGCGGCTTGCTCATCGGAGGGTTTTACCCACTCACGCAGATCTACCAGCATCAGCAGGATCTCGCAGACGGGGTGACCACCATCAGTTACAAACTTGGCTACACGGGTACTTTTGTTTTTTGTGCAATTGTTTACCTCTTTGCCTGGGGATTTATGGCACAATTCTTTATTCATATAAAAGAAGTGAATAAATTATGGTTGATTAGCATCCTTTTCCTGCCGGTTCTCGTTAATTTCATCAGTTGGTTTATACAGGTAAGGCGAAATAAGACAGCGGCAAATTTCAAGAATACCATGCGCATGAATTGGATCGCTGCAGCCTGTACAAATTCGGCATTCATCATTTTATTAATCTGGAGGTGGTTTGAGTAAAATAATATCCATTGGTACAGCGGTACCGGAACATAAGCATGAGCAATCGGGCATTCTTGATTTTATGCAACGGGTATATGCCCTTGCAGATAATGACCAGCGAAAATTAAAATTCCTTTACCGGCAGGGTGGCATCGCTACCCGTTATTCTGTTATTTCAGATTATAGTTTGCCAGCAGCCGAATGGGCATTTTATTCCCCAACGGAGAACCTGGAGCCTTTCCCCCGGCTCGAAAAAAGAATGGAATGGTACCAACGGTATGCAGCTAAGCTTTCATTGACTGCCATTACAAAATGTATTGAAAAGAACCCGGGACATATAATTACTCATCTTATTACAGTCAGTTGTACAGGGATGAGTGCACCCGGGCTCGATCTGGAACTACTTGAACTTCTCGGTTTACCGGCCACTACTTTTCGCACTTCGATCAACTTTATGGGTTGCTATGCGGCTATTCATGCATTGAAGATTGCTGATGCCTTTTGCAAAGCTGATAAAAAAGCCAATGTGCTGATCGTTTGCACCGAGCTATGCACCCTGCATTTTCAGAAAGAACACAGCGTTGATAATATGACGAGCAGTATGCTCTTCGCTGATGGTGCTGCAGCTGTCTTAGTTACTGGTAACAATGAACAGGAAGGATTGGCCATCGATAATTTTTATTCCATGGTGTCATTGGAAGGCAAAAAAGATATGGCCTGGGAACTTTCTTCCAAAGGGTTCCTGATGACATTGAGCAGCTATGTAGCTGGTATGATCGAAGAAGATTTTGAAGTGCTCGTACAACAGGCATTGACAGCCGCGGGACTGGGAAAAGAAGCCATCTCCCACTGGTGCATCCACCCGGGTGGTAAAAAGATACTGGAAGCCGTTCACAAAAGTCTGGGCTTTACCAACGGGCAATTACAGCCCTGCTATGATGTGCTGAGGGACTACGGCAATATGTCATCTCCTACGGTTTTATTTGTACTGGAAAAAATAATGGAAAACCTTCATAAAAAAGAAAAAAATACCATTTTTGGCGCTGCTTTCGGCCCAGGTCTAACGATGGAAACTTTTATTCTGTCTGCATGATCAACTTACGCCACCGCAGTTACCAGAAAGAATTAATGGATGGAAATGATATCAGTTTTGAAGCCATGGCGCAAACATTGAAAGAACTGAATATTATCAACACCCGGCTGGGCGGTCATGCGATTACAATAAAAGGAGTAAAAGAATTAAATGAAAATGCTGCCCCGCTTACGATCTGCGAGATCGGCTGTGGGGGCGGTGATAATCTTTTTGCCATCAATAAATATTGTATAAAGAATAATATACTTGTCAGTTTTATAGGTATTGATATGAACGCAGAGTGTATCGCTTTCGCCCAACAGCAATATCCGGAATTACGCTGCCGGTGGATCTGCAGTGATTATCAGAAAGTAAATTTTGGAGATGACAAACCAGGTATTATTTTTTCCTCGCTTTTTTGTCACCATTTTACCGATGAAGAATTAGTGCCGATGCTGCAATGGCTAACCCGGAACAGCCGCCAGGGTTTTTTCATCAACGACCTGCAGCGGCATTGGCTGGCATATTATCTTATCAAATACATTACAAAATTCTTTAGCCGGTCGTACCTGGTTAAAAACGATGCCTGCCTGTCTGTGTCCCGTGGGTTCCGGAAAAAAGAGTGGCAGCACTTGTTTCAACAGGCCGGTATAGAAAATTATTCTATTAGCTGGAAATGGGCATTCCGGTATTTGATAACCGCTGACAAATAAAACAACTATTACGAAAAATCTCATTCAACAAGAAGCCCCTTCCGCTTTGATCACTGAACCAAATACTTTGTATGACACTGCTATTATTGGAGGTGGATTGGCTGGGCTTGCCCTCTCCATTCAATTAATAAGACAGGGACATTCAGTTGTTTTATTTGAAAAAGAACAATACCCATTCCACAAAGTATGTGGCGAATACATCAGCTTGGAGTCATGGGACTTTCTGAACGAACTCGGGGTTGACCTTGACAACATACAGGTACCCATCATTACCCGGTTGCAGGTATCAGGCGTAAATGGTAAATTACTTGAACAGCCTTTACCATTAGGCGGTTTTGGCATCAGCCGCTACAAACTGGACAACACACTGGTACAGATAGCCCGGGCAGAAGGTGTACGGGTATTGGAAAACACAAAAGTCAATGATATTTTATTTGCCAACAACGAATTTACAATAGCCAGCTCCCCGCAAACGTACAAGGCAAGACTGGTGGCTGGCAGTTTTGGCAAGCGAAGTAATATTGATATCAAATGGAAAAGAAAATTTTCCCTTGCAGCAAAAAACAAATTGAATAACTATATTGGTGTAAAATACCATATTCAAACTAATTTCCCTGCTGATACCATTGCACTGCATAATTTTCACAACGGTTATTGCGGTATCGTAAAGATCGAGGACGGTCTGTATAATTTATGTTATCTCACCAGTGCTGACAATCTCCAAAAAAACAAGGGTGATATCAAAGCAATGGAGCGATCGGTTTTAAGCCAGAACCCTCACTTAAAAAAAATATTTGCTGAAAGTACGATCGTCACCAGCACCCCACTTACCATTTCACAAGTAAGCTTTGATAAAAAATCGCAGACAGAAAATCATGTGCTGATGATCGGCGATGCTGCCGGAATGATCACTCCTCTATGCGGCAACGGAATGAGCATGGCTTTGCATGGTAGCAAAATTGCGGCCACTCACATACACGCATTTTTACGGTCACAGATCACCCGGGAAGAAATGGAAAAAAAATACAGCCTGGAATGGAAGCAACAGTTTGGCCGCCGCCTTCTTACCGGCAGAAGAATACAACGGATCTTTGGTCATAAATGGCTCAGTAATCTTTTCATTGCGTTGGTAAAGCCTTTTCCCCGAATTGTCAACTACCTCGTCAAGCAAACACATGGAAAGCCCTTTTGAAAAAATATAAAAAAGAGGCTGTCTCCCCTGTTTTTGCAAACATAGGAGACAGCCTCTCTATAGTAGTTGGGAAACCTATTACATCAGTGTTCCATTATTTACATCCTGCTTTTCTTCAGCTTCAGGAGTTACTTCTCCAGGTGTTCCGTTCATGTCCGTTTCTACAGCACTAATGGTATCCGGCAAAAATGTTTCCGCGGGTAAAATAACTTCTTCTTTGATGACCGGTACCCGAACTGGTGCATTTACGATCGCCTTTTCTTTTTTTACGGGGTTTTTCTTTTTCACCGCTACTGGCTTAGGAGCAGCAGGTTTCTTTTTAGCCGGGGCTGCTTTTTTCTTTACCGCTTTTTTAACAACTTTCTTCGCTACTTTTTTAACTAATTTCTTCGCCGCTTTCTTTACAACTTTTTTTACGGTCTTTTTCTTTTTCGCCACTTTTTTAGGTGCAGTTTTTTTCTTCGCCAGGGGTTTACGTTTCGGTTTTGCTTTTACCGGTTTCTTCCTGGCTGCCTTCTTTCCCGTTGATTTCTTCTTCACAACAGGTTTTCTTTTTGCAACTGGTTTAGCCGCTTTCTTTTTTGATTTCTTTTTCGTTGCCATTGCAGAATGATTTAGAGGTTTAATGAAGCTTAACGTATGGGGAGGATAAAAATACAACTCATTTCTTTCAAATATCAGCCCGCCCAAAACTAATTACCGAAACTTATACAGGAGATACAAATTTACTTTCTCTTGCTATCCGTCGAAAGAGATCCGTCTCAAAAAATTATTAATTTATCTTTGCTGCATGGCAGAAGATCTAGCAATAAGTACCGGCAGCAAAGCCGACCAATACCAGTCCCTTATTCCACAGATCAGGGCGTTGCTGGAGGGAGAACCCGACCTGGTGGCCAATATGGCCAATATGGTAGCCGCTCTGAAAGAACAATTTGGCTGGTTCTGGGTAGGATTTTATATAGTGAAACAGTACGAACTGGTATTGGGTCCTTTCCAGGGACCCGTAGCCTGCACCCGGATAAAAAAAGGCCGGGGTGTTTGTGGCAGTAGCTGGGCACAAGCCAAAACGCTGATCGTACCTGATGTAGAAAAATTTCCGGGGCATATCGCCTGCAGCAGCCTCTCTAAATCCGAGATCGTTGTTCCGGTGATCCGCGATAACGTAGTAGTAGGGGTACTGGATGTTGATAGCAGCGCGTATGACCAGTTTGATACGACGGATCAGCACTATCTTGAATCTATTGTTGGCCTCCTCCCATTTAAATGACCATGCATAGTATCACCATCACCGTTTCGGGCAAAGTGCAGGGTGTTTATTTCCGGCAAAGTACCAAAGAGATGGCGCTGCTTGTTGGGATAAGCGGCGAAGTAAAAAACAAGGTGGATGGCAGTGTTTTTATTACTGCCACTGGAACTTATGAACAATTGAATCAACTAATAGCCTGGTGCCGGCAGGGGCCGGCCAAAGCCAGGGTAACGGGTATCGAAGTGCAGGATATAGACCTGCAACAATTTGATGGGTTCTCGGTCAGACGCTGAGAGCAGCGGGCGGCATGGCAGCTGGCTTCTTTAGTGTGTTGCATGCAGGTAGCCTATTACCAAAATGGACAAGTGGCACATTACGATGATCACCTGGCTTAATAACCAGTATTTTCCGTGGTGCTTTTTGATCTTTTTCACCCTTTCTTTATGAAATTTGTGCAGGTGCGGTAGTTCTTCTATATGGGGCGCCTGTACTTTACCATGTGGCAACTTAGAATGAGAGTCCGCAGACACGGGCATTTTCTTACCTGTCTCGTGCTGATCGGAGGCTGTTGATCTTTTGAGTTCTTTACTCTTTGTCTCTGTTGGGGTGCCGGCGTTATGACCAGCCGCTATTGCAGCGAAAGAGGCCAATATAAAAACGATTGTAAAGATGATGCCGGATAAGTTTTTCGTTGTCATAACAAATAATTTTATGACACAAGTTTGCCCCGGTAATGGCCTGAAAACAAGGTAGGAAATGCGTAAAAAACAGAACACGTAGAAGGACTGCTAAAAGCGTTAACGGTTACGTAGGAATGCGGTCATAACGGCGCTGCGTACAAGTACCGGCAAATAGGGTGTAAAGAAGGTATTGCCTAAATAGACAGCCCATATAATGCGTACAAGTACGCAGGGGAGAGAGTATCTACGTATTCTTCGGGGTAACCCTTTGAAAGTTCATAGCAGCAGATTATTTTTAGAGAACAATTTAATTCCTGCCTGGTGAGAGCTTTCGCCGATTATTTAACCAACAAAATTTTCTGATATGAAAAAAATGCAATCATCCCTTTTATTTACAGCTCTGTTGTTGGTAATTTTGAGCGCAACCCTCCTTCCTGGATGTAAAGGAAAAAAAACAGAGGATAAAGCAAATACAGAGAAATCTGCAGTATCGCCGGCAGTAACAGCCGATACTACTACTCAAATGCAACCTGCCATCGCGGCCCCACCACCCCCGGCTCCAACTGTTTCTCTTCCCATATTTGAACAAACACGGGAAGAGATTGAAAAATATTATGGTACCAGCCGGAAAAACCCGAAAAAATTTATAATCCGGTTGGAGTTTGCCGATCTGACTAACCCCAACTCGCAAAACAGTAAGCTTTTATTATACCCCGCCGATACGCATAAAGAATACGGCAAAAACCAAGAACCCCTGGAAATACCAGCTACAGCCAGCACAGTAGTGATCAGCAGCTCTGTAATAATCGGGAACAACGAATTTGACGGCAATAAAAAATTACTTACTACCCCCGGTAATGGAAATACACTAAAACCATTTTCTGTGATCAGGTTTACCCCAGTCCTGGTTACCGGAAGCGATAACCGGACTAATCATTTGTCTTATACAGTGGAGCTTGTATCTCCCGATAAGAGTACTGCTCCTCTTGGAGATACCAAGCCTTCACCACCAGCACCACCGGAGTATTAAGCAAAGCAGCCATTCTGAATAACCATTTCGAACAAACTCATTTTTATTTTTAACCACCTAAAACCTAAAAATCATGTCAAAAGCAAAATTTTTCGCCATGAAATTAAATTTTCAAGACCTTAAAAATAAGATGGGAGACGCACATTTTACCGGGCTAATCTTTCAACCATATGTTGAGGATACTGAAACTAAGAAGGATGAATACACGCTGATAAGTTATGCAATGTATGATAACCTTACCTACCCGACTGGACCAGGACGTTTTACTCTTTACAAAGAAACAGGGAATGATTGCAGAAGCAAAACTATACTGGAATTAGGTAACCTGCCATTTCCCAGGGATATTATTCAGAATTTTATTAATAGCACCCCCAATGCGCCTTTCCTGTATTTAATACCGAATGCTTTCAATTTTTATGTCCATTATACCGTAACAACAGACCCTGCGCTGAAAGCGTTTGGTGATTATGAACTAAAACCTTCGCCTCCAGCACCGCCAGAAATGTAATAAGTCGTTACGTCTTTATAATAATTTTCAACCTTACCTGTATGAAAGAATTTGAATCTTTCATACAGGTATTAAAAAAATGTTATGGCAAACCAACTTATCCTTCAGCAACAGAAATTTAAATTTTCGGACATTACTGCCGGTTTCCCTTCCACGGGTAATCCGAAGAAAAAAGTTTTCTTTCAAAGTGAACTGCGTTCATTGGCCAATGGCGATGCCAGTTTCGGTGTTATTGCCTATCCTTCCTGGAAGGATGGAAATAAATGGGTAGTGGGTAATAAAATACCAGGAACGGCTTTTGGAAACCCCACTATCCTTCCATTCATCCTGCCGCTGGCCTTTGCCAATAATGAAGTGCTTATGTCAGCCAAGTCTTCCGGAAAAAAAAGAAAAAAGAAGAGGGGAGTAAAAGGACGATGGAACGGCTTTCAAAAACTGATACAAAAAAAATGTGGTGGTAAGAAACTGTTTGAAAAAATGACTCTTGTTTTTAAAGCAAAGATTTCCGAAAATCCGCATATTGAGTATGACGTTACCCTCGATTTTGGAAATGGCACTGTAATAAATACAGCTACTAAACCATCACCACCAGCACCGCCGGAAGCATAATTTATGGAGAACTTCCTACACTTTTTATCAGACTGGTCAGAGATATGGGCCCTACTTATACCGCTTGCATTTATGCTCCGGTATAAAAACAAGTATGCTTACCTGAAACCGGTGAAGGGTTATATTTGGGTGGCCTTATTACTAAATACAGCAGCCACCCTGCTTTGGAAATTCAAAGTAAACCTGGGATTCAGGGAAGGCGATTTTTTCTGGAGCAATAATTTTTTTTATAATATTCATTCCATAGCCAGGCTACTTTTTTTTAGCTGGTTTTTTATTTTATTACACCAACCATTCCTGGTAAGGCTAAAAAAAGCAATCCCACTATTATTTATTGTATTTGTACTTGTCAATTTCATTTTTTTTGAAGACTTTTTTTATTACTGGAGTTTTAGTGGCCGGCTTCTTTCACTGGAAACAGGCCTGCTTTTAATCTATTGTTTGCAATACTATTTTTTTGTGCTGAGGGAAGATCATAGTGAAGATAAAAGACCTCCTTCTTTTTGGGTCGTCACCGGACTGAGTATATATGCAGTTGTTAATTTTCCAATTTTTTTATTTTATATGGCTTTCGTAAAGCAGTTTGAAAACTTTGCAATAAACATCTGGGATGTTACTAATATGGCCTTTACCCTATTTTGTATTTTTTTAGCCAAAGCATTCTATGAATCCAAACACTGATATACGATACCTTGTTATTATCGGCATTGCCGTTATGTTGTTGCTTTTTACCAGCTTCCTGGTGGCACTCATTTTCAGCCAGCGAAAAAAGTTGAAGTACCAAAAGTCAATGGATAAACTCCGCGAGCATCAACAAAACCAGTTGATAGAAGCAGCGGTACGCAGCGAGGAGCAGGAACGCCACCGTATTGCTGAAACACTGCATGATGAAGTAGGCGCCATACTTTCTTCGGCTAAACTTCACTTACTCGGCATTAAAGCTGCAGTACTGGATGAAAGAGACCAGAAACTGCATGAAAAGGGCCGGGAACTATTGAATGATGTAATAGGAAAAGTAAGGGGCATTTCGCACAACCTCCATTCCAATATCCTGAAAGAATTTGGCTTGAATGAAGCTATCCGGCATTTTATCCGGAAAGTAACTGAAGGCGCATTTCTTAATGCCACCACGGCATTGGATGATAATTATCAGACAGAAAACCCTGACAACGACATCAGTATTTATCGCATGGTACAGGAATTGGTGAATAATATTCTGAAGTATGCTCATGCCTCTGAATTTCTCATCAGCTCCACCCTGGATAGCAATGTACTGAACCTCGTTATTTTTCACAATGGGGATGGACTTACTCAGGAACAATTTGAAGAACTCCGCTACCAGAAAGAAGGATTAGGATTAAAAAATATCCAGAACAGGGTTATCTTACTGAAGGGAAATATTCATTTTACCCGTGGTGAAGAAGGTTACCGGATAAATATCCATGTGCCGGTTTCCACCTCACTAAAAGTAGAGGCTAAACAGGATACAGCCAACTAAACTAATTATGAGTAAGATTAAAATAGCTATAGCAGACGACTATAAAATTTTCCGGGAAGGATTAAAAGTAGGCTTTTCGGCAGATGAAAACCTGGAAGTTATACTGGAAGCCGACAATGGGGAAGAGTTACTGAAAGCATTGGAAACAACGACCCCGGACATCATCATCATGGACCTGAAAATGCCTATCATGGATGGGATGGAAGCGACCAAGGCAGTTCGCAAAAAATACCCCGCAATCAAAGTGCTGGTGGTGACGATGTACGATGATGATAAATTCATTATTCACCTGATGGAAAATGGGGCAAATGGTTACCTCTTAAAGAATACTGAACCTGACGAGATCATTAAGTCCATTTATGCTGTGTATGAAAACGGCTACTACTTTAATGATGTAGTAAACAAAGCCCTGCTGAAAAAGCTGGTGCTGAAAAATAACCTAAAACCTTCTTTTAACCAGAACGTGGAACTGACGGAAAGGGAAATGGAAGTACTTAAACTGATCTGTGAAGAAAAAACAGCCGCAGAGATCGCCAAAGATATTTTTTTAAGCCCCCGCTCTGTGGAGGGCATCCGCCAGCGGCTGATCGAAAAGATCGGCGTCCGGAATACAGCCGGGCTGGTGATGTTTGCCGTTAAAAACAATATGGTCGACTGACACCAAATCCTAAACAAATACAGGAATACAGCTATATTTTGCTTCGCAAAATGACTGGTAGAATATACCTATTATAAATTATTATTTCAGGCCTGCAGGCAGGTTCTCCAGCATATCCTTTGTCATTGCAGCCAGGTCATATTCTTCCTTCCAACCCCAGTCATTCCTTGCTACCGAATCATCAATACTTTGTGGCCAGCCATCAGCAATAGCCTGCCGGTAATCAGGTTTGTAAGAAATCCTAAAATCAGGAATATGTTGCTGGATAGTAGCAGCAATTTCTTTCGGCGAAAAACTCATACCCGATACATTATAAGAAGTGCGGATCTTTATTTTTTCAGCCGGTGCTTCCATAAGTTCGATGGTTGCTTTAATAGCATCGGGCATATACATCATCGGCAGATAGGTATCCTCTGTCAAAAAACATTGATACTTTTTTTCCTCCAGAGCTTCATGATAAATTTCCACCGCATAATCCGTCGTACCACCCCCGGGGGCTGATTTGTAAGAGATCAATCCGGGATAACGAAGACTTCGTACATCCAGGCCAAAGCGATGATGAAAATAGTTGCACCAGAATTCCCCGGCATACTTACTGATCCCATAAACGGTGGCAGGTTCTATGATGGTTTGCTGCGGGCAGTTTTGCCTGGGAGATGTTGGCCCAAACACCGCAATAGAAGATGGCCAGTACACTTTATGTAGTTTCTCTTCTCTTGCAATATCCAGCACATTCAACAGGCCCTGCATGTTCAGGTTCCAGGCCAGGTTGGGATTTTTTTCGCCGGTGGCAGAAAGAATGGCAGCCAGTAAATATATCTGTGTAATGTTTTGCCGGATCACCTGTACATGGAGCATCTCTTTATTCATGACATCCAGGCTCACATAAGGTCCGGTTCCTTCGAGCAGGGGGTTTTGTTCCCGCAGGTCGGAAGCCACCACATTGGGATTGCCATATATTTTACGCAGGGCCAGGGTCAGCTCCACTCCTATTTGGCCTGAGGCACCGATGACGAGGATTTTTTCTTTTAGCATTACAAGAAATTGAAACGTAAATGTAATCGCTAAAATGTAAAATCAAAAATGTAAAAGGGAAACCCTGAAGGCCTGAAAACTCGACGATAAAAAGCTATTTTTGCCGCATGGAAAAATTTCTGAAAGACCTCTTTACCGGGCAGTCATATGATGAGAATAATTTCTTCCTGCTGGCAGGACCCTGTGTGGTAGAAAGCCAGGACTTATTGCTGGAAGTAGCAGAAAAAGTATCCGGTATTTGTAAAAATCTTGGAATCCCCTATATCTTCAAATCGTCTTACCGAAAAGCCAACCGGACCAGTGGTACATCTTTTACTGGCCTGGGTGATGATGCTGCAATGAAAATGCTCCAACATACCGGTAAAACATTTTCGCTTCCCGTTGTAACGGATATTCATTCCCCGGAAGAAGCTGCCAAAGCCGCTGCCTTTGTGGATGTATTACAGATCCCTGCTTTTTTGTGCAGGCAGACCGATCTCTTAGTGGCCGCTGCTGAAACGGGCAAAATTGTGAATGTAAAAAAAGGGCAGTTCGTTAGTGGTGAAGCAATGAAATTTGCTGTCGACAAGATCAGGAATGCAGGGAATGATAAGATCATGCTGACAGAAAGAGGTACTACTTTTGGTTACCAGGACCTGGTCGTTGATTATCGTAATATCCCTGCCATGCAGGCACATGGAGTGCCGGTAGTGATGGATGTAACCCACGCTTTACAACAACCCAATCAAACATCCGGCATCACCGGCGGAAACCCTCAATTGATCGGCACCATTGCCAAAGCGGCCATTGCTGCCGGTGCAGAAGGTTTGTTCATAGAAACACACCCCAACCCCTCCGTCGCCAAAAGCGATGGGGCCAATATGCTGAAAATGGACCTGTTAGAAGGGTTATTGCAACAATTGGTGAAGCTTAGAAAAGCTGTAAACCCTGGCTAAATTTCTGAAAACGCAAAACTTCTTATCCCCTATCTTTCGATAAACTCAGGAGGGATGCAAAATTTTATTTTATAAAAAAAAGGATCCCCATTATTGGCAATCCTTTCTATACGTGTTATTATACAATAGATATTTTATCGCAGGTCTACTTCTTCAACACCAGGATATTTGGTCTTATCGAATACAAACTGGTTATCGGTCATAGCGATATTTGTCTTCATGGAAGTGACAGAGTATGAATACCGGTTACCCGCATTCTCCAATACCCTGGTGCTATAGATCGTTTTGGCCTTTTTGTCCACCTGTACATATACTTTATGAAATGGCTTGCTTTTATCCAGCGGCGTCAATTCTATTTCCTGCATCACTTTCCCGTTCACTGTTTTCTCACCATTAAATATATACCTGAAATCCTTGTCATAGAAATTGGTAAATAATTTTTGGGGTGTCACCATTCCGCTCGACGCATCCAGTTTGCTAATGGTGACTTCGTTGGCAGCTTTATCGTAATTCCAAATGGTAGTGCCGTTACAAAATATTTCCTGGCCACTGAAGTTCACTTTGTACCTGGTCCCTTTCATCAGGATCGTTCCCGTTTTGGTAGAAAGTGCCTTTCCGGAGGCATTCTCCACTTTATACGAAAAATTAGCCTGTACGGTTGTGAAGGTTTTGAATTTGGCGCTTACCCCGTCAAGAATGGCTTTGGCTGCAGGATCGCTGGCCTGGGCTTGTGTAAACAGAGTAATAACAGAAGATAGGGCAAATAAGTATATTTTCTTCATCATGATTGCTTTGTGTAGCTGTCCGGGGACTGCTAAAGATAATAATTACAGGAATATTCCTTCACATTTACTGTGGAGTACCAACATGACAGTCAATGACCGTACCGGGTTGCAATTCAGCCTTTTTCTTAACAAGCTGGTAACGCATTTACACGTTATAGCTTTTCAAAAGCGGGTTAGCCCAGCGCATCAAGGTGCTGCTGTAATTCCATCTCTGTTTTTATTAATACATCACGGGCCTTACTACCCTGGTTGGGCCCCACCACACCGGCGGCTTCCAATTGGTCCATAAGCCGGCCAGCCCTGTTATAACCCAATTTCATTCTTCGTTGCAGAAGCGATGTGGAACCAATCTGGTTCTGTACAATTAAGCGGGCGGCATCTTCAAAAAGAGAATCCCTATCGGACAGATCGAAGTCCTTTCCTTCCAGTTCTTTTTCGTCGATGTATTCCGGCAACAGGAAGGCCTGGGGATAGCCCCGCTGGTCACCAATGAATTCAACGATCTGTTCCACTTCGGGTGTGTCAACAAATGCACATTGCAAACGGGTCACCTCCCCATTATGGGAAATCAGCATATCTCCTTTTCCGATCAGTTGTTCCGCACCACCCGTATCCAGAATAGTTCTTGAGTCAATCTTTGAAGAGACTTTAAAAGCGATCCGTGCCGGGAAGTTGGCCTTGATCGTACCCGTAATAATATTAACTGAAGGCCGTTGCGTTGCAATGATCAGGTGAATACCAATAGCTCTTGCCAACTGGGCCAAGCGGGCAATTGGCATTTCCACTTCCTTACCGGCGGTCATGATCAGGTCGGCAAACTCATCAATCACCAATACGATAAAGGGAAGGAACTGGTGTCCTTTCTGAGGGTTGAGTCTTCTTTTTACAAACTTCTCATTGTATTCTTTAATATTTCTTGCACCCGCTTCTTTGAGCAGGTCATAGCGGTTATCCATCTCAATACAAAGGGCATTGAGTGTATGCACCACTTTCTTGGTATCTGTAATAATCGCATCTTCCTCACCGGGAAGTTTGGCCAGGAAATGTTTTTCAATCTGGCGATAGATACTCAACTCAACTTTCTTGGGATCAATGAGTACAAACTTCATCTGAGAGGGATGCTTTTTGTACAATAGAGAAACAAGGATCGCATTCAACCCAACCGATTTACCCTGTCCGGTAGCACCTGCCATCAGTAAGTGCGGCATCGAAGCGAGGTCAACTATAAAATTTTCATTGTCGATCTTTTTACCAATTGCGATCGGGAGACTGAAACTATTATTCTGAAATTTATCAGAAGCCAGCAATGTTTTCATACTCACGACGGTCTTCCGCACATTCGGTACTTCGATACCAATGGTACCTTTACCAGGAATGGGTGCAATGATACGGATACCCAGAGCTGCGAGGCTGAGAGCAATATCATCTTCCAGGTTCTTGATCTTTGAAATACGAACACCAGGTGCCGGTACGATCTCGTATAGCGTTACAGTGGGGCCAACAGTGGCGCTGATCTTTTGTATCTCGATCGAATAGTTTCTCAGCGTAGCAATGATCTGGTTTTTATTATTCTCCAGTTCATTGGTATCCTGTATAATTTTTTCACTACCGTGGGTTTCGAGCAAACCAAGCGTAGGGTATTTATAATCCCTTAGATCAAGGGTAGGCTCATAAGGTGGAAGATTTTCTACAGCAGCAATTTCTTCATCTTCTTCCGGTATTTTATCCGGTACAGCTTTTATTTCTAGCTCCAGTGGTTCGTCCGATTTCTTATTGACCAGCTTTTCTTTTACGGGTGGAATAATTTCCGGTTCAGCTTCCTCGGGAATGTCAAAACCGATAGTTATTGGGTGATGCTGGTGCAGGAGCTCACTAACGATCTCCTTCTCGAAACCAGGTTGTTGTTCTTCAAACGGCTCATCCTTTTCAATAATTTTGAAATCATGTAATGGTTTTTCTTCCGGGAAATTGATCACCAACCCGATATCTGATTTAACGGTGTTGCCGCTTGCTGTATTCTTATCTGTATAAATATCATTGATCGTTTGGCCCGCTATTAACGGCACCACCCCTGCTGTTGCCTCATCCGTCTCATCTGTTCCTTCCGTATCCTCTTGGGCCTCTTCCTGTTTCTTAACGGGAAAATTGAAAGCCGGGTTGAACTGCCAGATGCAATATCCAAATAGTAATAATAACAAAACAGCACCAGTACCAAATGTTCCTAATGTTCCAATAAGTTTGGCACTTATCATTTCACCCACACCACCGCCAAAGGATTGAAAACTACTGCTTGCAAAAAGAAAAGCCAGCGAAACAGACAGCACCAGCAAACCTACTGTTACATACTTAAGGTTTCTCCAGATTGAAAATACCCTGCGGCGAAATAGAAGATTCACCCCTACTACAAAAAAGAATGTGCATATAAGAAAGGATGCAATGCCAAATGCCTTCACCATAAAGAAATAAGAAATAACCGCCCCAAAACGACCGAGCAGGTTAGCCACAGGTTTATCATTGTCCAGCAAGGCAGAAAAACCCTGTTGGGCGATCGCCTGGTCTTCTTTCCATGTAAATAAATAAGAAACAAAGGAAATGAACAGGAAGACAGCTATCAATAAGAAAATTGCTCCAACAATCTTCCAGGTCCGTTCATCACGGGCAAGTGCTTTCCAGTCTATTTTCTCTTCCTTTTCTGCCTTAAAAGCTTTTACATCGGATTTGGCAGGCTTTTTCTCAGGACTTTTCTTTGTTTTCTTTTTTAGCTTGGTAGCCATGGCAGCAAAGATAAACAGTTTACTCTCAAAATATTACCCGAAAGTGGTATACTACAAACTAGCAAAACCAGCCCTGATGTATTACATTTGAAAGCCGGGATGAAAAAAACGGCCACAATCCTGAAACTACTTCACTACATATTTTTTTGCCTTCTTGCTGTTAGCTCCTGTATCCTTTCGATTGCACAGATTTCGGGGGAGAAAAATAATGAATGGAACAGTTACATGGATATCAGCCAGGTAAGCCTGGAAAAAAAGATCGGACAGGCTTTCAGCAGCAGCTATATTGATAAAAATGTGAACCTTGCAATCAGTTACCCGGATATTATATTCACCCCCGCTCTTCCGCTCAGTGGCCGTATCCCGAATGAACGAATTTCCCAAAAGGTCCTGGTCAGGTTTAATCTTACTAACTCAGCTGACACAACATTATCCATCTATTTCTGCCCCGGTTTTTATTTCAGCGAGATCAATCTGTACGAAGTTGATAAAATAACCAATCGCTTAAATAAACTTCCTGCTGTTTTACCGCCCGGTAAGAATAATATTGGCTATCGAAGCATACCTGTATTATCTAAAGATTCAGTCACGATAATAGCTGAGCTTGGCTTTGTCAAAACATATAACAATGCTGTCCGGCCAAGGCTGATCCATGCACAACAACTCCCGGCTTTTATGGCTACACTACAGGGTAGTTTCCGGCAAACGGACCTGATCACCTATGTATTTTGCGGCCTGCTGCTGATGATGCTATTATTTTCTCTGACCAATTTCTTACAGGGAGGAACGCAGGATTTTTTGTTTTATTCTGGCTATGCCCTTTTTATCGGTGGGATGTTATTTATCCAAACCGTGAATCATTTCCGTACGAACCCCTTCAGTTATTTCTATGAAGGCTTCCTCGATTTTATTTTACAGAGTACGGGGATCATTTTTTATATGCTGTTCATGCAGCGGTTCCTGAATACCCGGGAGTTTCATCCATTCCTGTTTAAGCTCTACAATGCAGGTATTATAATGCTTATTGCTTCAATGGCGACATTCTCGGGCCTTCATTATTTCAGTGATAATTATATAGCAGAGAACCTCGTCGAAAATACCACGAAGATCCTCCTGCTGCTCATGATCATTATTTTCCTGGTCTATAGTCTTCGGCGCTGGAACGACAAACTGCTGCGTTATTTATTCTGGGGCAATCTATTCCTGTTCATTTTTGCATTGTTATCGCAGCTGGCTATTATCTTAAGTCCCGTTTTTAAAAATTTCCCCGGTGTTTTTGGTGCTTCTGTTTTCTATTATGAAACCGGTCTGTTCCTGGAACTTGTTTTCTTCCTGGCCGGGTTGAATTATAAGAACCGGCGCCAGCTGATCGCACAAACAAAAGAAAGGGAAACTTTAAAAACGCAAAATCAATTGCAGGAATATGAAAAAGAGATCGCTGTTTACAAGGCCCAGCAGGAAGAACGGCAGCGGATATCTGCAGATATGCATGATGAACTCGGTTCGGGTATGACGGCCATCCGCCTGATGAGCGAGATTGCCCGTAACAAAATGAAGGAGAATACCCCCGTGGAGATCGATAAGATATCTTCTTCTGCTGATGATGTATTGAATAATATGAATGCCATCATCTGGAGTATGAACAGCGGAAACGACACACTGGATAACCTGGTCTCCTATATCCGCTCCTGGGCCCTTGAGTATTTTGACAACACCCCAATTGACTGTATGGTGCATACGCCTGAAAACATTCCGAATATAGAATTGGCCGGAGATAAGAGAAGAAATATCTTTTTATGTGTGAAAGAGACATTGAATAATGTACTCAAACATTCAAAAGCAACACTGCTGACCATTACCATAGAAGCCAATCAGCATCTCCTCATTACTATTGCAGATAACGGAAGAGGTATCGATATGGAAAATCTCCGCCAATTTGGAAATGGGTTAAAAAATATTACCCGGAGAATGCAAAGTGTGGGAGGAACCTTTACAATAAAAAACAGTAACGGTACACTAACTGAGCTGGAATTGCCCCTCTGATCATTTTTTCTTTAGGGCAGCTATTAAAAAACAAAGCCATCCTGCAATAAAGAAAAGTCCACCCAGTGGTGTAATAGGGCCTGCGAATTTAACAGCTGTACTTCCCTGTATCTTAAAAAAGGTGAGGAGGTACAGAGATCCGGAAAACAATAATATCCCGGCGATAAAACAATTCCCGGTCCATTTCATCCAGTTAGACGGCAGCTGCTCATACAACAGGGCAACGGCCAACAGTGCCAGTGCATGATATAGTTGATATTGCACCCCGGTTTGGAATCCATGCAATATTTTTTCATCTGCCGTGATCCGCTCAAGGCCGTGTGCTCCGAATGCACCCAGGGCAACTGCCAGGCCGGCAAAAACAGTAGCTGCAACGATATAGTTCTTATGCATGAAATATTTTTTCGATCAGCTTTTCCAATTGAATAGGTTCCTCGTCAATGCTGACAGTGGCCTGCTCGTAATATATTCTCCGGTCTGAAAATTTTTTATTGATAAATCTCTTCAACTTGTCATCCGATAAATTTTTTATCAGTGGCCGTTTTCCCTTTTCCAGTACCAATCGTTCAAACAAGGTTTCCAATGGCACATTGATCCAGACAGTTGTACCTGATTGGTTCATGTATTCGATATTATTAAAATAGCAGGGGGAACCGCCGCCACAAGCCATCACAAAACTTTCATGGCTTTCGGTAATGATATGCAGCACGTCTTTTTCCAGCATCCGGAATTGCTCCTCTCCCTGTTCTGCAAATATTTCAGGTATCGACTTACCGGCATGTTCGGTCACCTGTTCGTCCAGGTCAAAAAAAAGAATCCCAAGCTTTTCGCTCAGCAAGCGGCCCCAGTGTGTTTTGCCGGAGCCCATGAAGCCGATTAAGAATATTCTCATACACGATTTGATGATTTGAGAATGATTTGATTTGAAAGTTTGAAGATGAATTGATTTGAAAATTTCAGAAGACCTACTTTTCAAATATTAAAATTCACACATCTTCAAATCGAGAAATCTTCAAATTGGAATTTATTTAAACGCATTCAACCCAGTCACATCCATTCCCGTTATCAATAAATGAATATCATGCGTCCCTTCGTACGTGATCACACTCTCCAGGTTCATCATATGGCGCATCACAGGATATTCGCCGGTGATACCCATACCGCCAAGCATTTGCCTTGCATCGCGACAGATATTCGTGGCTACTTCACAGGCATTTCGTTTGGCCATGCTCACTTGCTGGGGTGTTACTTTTCCTTCATTCATTAATACACCCAGCCGCCAGTTCATTAATTGTGCCTTGGTGATCTCGGTTACCATTTCGGCTAGTTTCTTTTGTTGTAATTGGAAGCCACCAATAGGCCGGCCAAACTGTTCTCTTTCCTGTGAATAACGCAGGGCGGTATCGTAACAATCCATCGCAGCACCAATAGCACCCCAGGCAATACCATACCGTGCTTTTGTCAGGCAACCGAGCGGGCCTTTTAATCCTTTTACATTCGGGAAAATATTTTCTTTGGGAACTTTTACGTTATCGAATACCAGTTCACCGGTGGCGGAAGCCCTTAAGCTCCATTTGCCATGGGTAGTAGGGGTAGAAAACCCTTCCATTCCTCTTTCAACAACCAGCCCTTTAATATCACCTGCTTCATCTTTAGCCCAAACTACCGCTACTTGTGAAAAAGGAGCATTGCTGATCCACATTTTAGCACCGTTCAATATCACATGATCACCGGCGTCTTTAAAATTCGTCAGCATACTGCTGGGGTCGCTGCCGTGATTGGGTTCTGTTAAGCCAAAACACCCGAGCCATTCACCACTGGCTAATTTGGGCAAAAATTTATTTCGCTGTTCTTCACTTCCATACTGGTAAATGGGAAACATGACTAAGGAGCCCTGCACGGAAGCCGTAGATCGAACACCACTATCCCCTCTTTCCAATTCCTGCATCATCAAGCCATAAGAAATATAATCAAGACCACCACCGCCATAGCTGGTGGGCACTGTCGGGCCGAAGCACCCTAGGTCGCCGAGCTGTTTAACGATCTGCTGCGGAAACTCCGCACGTTGCGCATAATCTTCAATGATCGGGGAAATTTCTTTTTTTACATAACTGCGAACGGACTCCCGGATGAGCTTGTGTTCTTCCGTCAGTAATTCATCTACATTAAAATAATCAGGGCTGGTAAAAAGGTCTGTACGGGCTGCCATAGAGCAATCATTTTTTGTTGGTGCAAAGGTAATGGATATGGCAAAAATGCGGATATTTGGTTTATGCATACTTCCTATAAGCAAACCGGCAGGAATATTTTCTCGGTTGTAGCAGGCGTTCTTACTTCTTCTGCACTTTTCATGCTGGCAGGGCTGGTTCTCTTACTATTTATCGCCAGCAAAGCAAAAGGACATGGCGAAGAAAGTGATTTCGGAAAATATTCAGACGGAATTGATATGGCTGCGATTATAACAATGTTTTTTAGTTGTTCGCTGGGTGGGTTTGTTACCGGGAAAATTTCTACCAAAAATGATTTGATTCATGGAGTCATTACTGCGGCTGTATTAATTTTTTTATTGACCTATATTTCTGAATTTAAATTCACTAATACCGATATTCTAAATTACTTGTTGATAATTCCGTTTACGCTGACGGGCACCTTCCTGGCTATACGCATGAAAAAGCGAAAGCCCCTTTAAAATAATTAACTTTCATAAAATAATTTTAATATGAGAACTATTTTACTATTAACCAGTTTTTTATTTGTAGTAAATATTTTCGGGCATTGCCAAAAAGATTCTTTGGCAAAAAAACAGGAAGAAAAAGTAAAACAGTTTTGGTTGGTTGTACTTAAGACAGGCCCCAAAGACAAAGAAATTACCGACACAGGCGAACGAAACAAAATATTTGCCGGCCATTTTGCCAATATGGGGCGGTTGCACAGCGAAGGGATTTTAAAAGCCCCCGGACCTTTTGGTAAAAATGATTTTATCTGGAGAGGGCTTTTTATCCTGGACTGCAAAACAAAAGAAGAAGCAGAGAGTTATGTATAAACAGAACCTTCCTTAGCTGCCGGTGTATTTATTGTAGACATTGTGCCATGGTACAGCGAACCTTTGGGAAGTTTTGCGCCGGGTAAACCAAAGAAAAGTGATTAAGTCAAATAGTTTTTCATCTCCTCCTGATACTCTTTCGCTATAAGCCTTGCTTTCTCCGCAAAATCTTCTCCACGCGATGCATAAATAATGGCCCGGCTGGCATTCACCAAAATACCGCACTGAGCATTTGTCGAATTGTCTTTTATCATCGCCTTTTCTGATATCTCTTTTAAACTACCCCCCTGCTCCCCCACACCAGGAACAAGATAGAAATGCTCAGGAGCCAGCTTCCTGATATTCGTAAATGAATCAGCCTGTGTGGCTCCAACAACGAACATTAAATTTTCCGGGTTACCCCAGGCTGATACGGTCTTTATCACTTTTTCATAGAGCAATCCATCACCAGCTTCCTGCAATTCAAAATCATTAGCCCCTTTATTACTTGTTAACCCCAGTACGATCGTCCATTTCCCTTCGTACTGCAAAAATGGTTTTACACTATCCTCTCCCATATAGGGAGCCACCGTTACTGCATCAAAAGGCATTGCTTCAAAAAAAGCTTTCGCATACTGGTCAGACGTATTTCCAATATCACCCCGCTTGGCATCGGCAATTTTGAAATGTTCTTCCCCGATATAGTGCACCGTTTTCTCCATCGCCTCCCAACCTCTTACGCCCAGTACTTCGTAAAATGCGGTATTGATCTTATAACTAACGCACAGGTCCTTCGTAGCGTCAATGATAGCTTTGTTGAAAACAAACACCGGATCCGGGTCTGCCAAAAGATGTTTGGGAATTTTAGTGATATCGGTATCCAATCCTACACAGAGATAGGACCGTTTTTTTTTGATCTGATCGATTAATTCTTGACGGGTCATAGGCACGAAGTTAATTAGTTTAATAGTTAATCTGGAAATACAAAAGTCTTACAGATTAGAAAGTCATTTACTTTTTCACACCCCAATTAACCAATTAACTAATTAACCTGCTTAATATAAACTTCTCGATTTCTTCACTCTCCCATTTTCTTTCAATCTCTTCGATTCTCATCACCTCGTTCATGATCGCTTCCTGCTGCTGCCCTCTTTTCAAGGCTTCACTGTAGCGTATATGCGGACTAAAAGTAACCTGGGAATAAGCAGGTATCCATTTGTCAGGATATTTTTCATGCAGTATCGCTTCTATCTTTTTTTGGAGTAAGAATTTGGGATCTGCTGTTCTTTCCCTCATCTCTGTAAAATTATTTATGGCGAGATCGGCAATAGCATCCGCATCCGGTTTGCGTAGGGTTTGGTATTCCTGGAGGATTGTGGTCCAGTCATCCCCATTTTTTTCGATCAGTTCGTCCAGTATGCGGCAATCTTCAAAACCACAATTCATTCCCTGTCCGAAAAAAGGAACAATGGCATGGGCCGCGTCACCGATGAGGGCAAACTGGTCGCCCCGTACCCAGGGAAAACATTTGACCGTTACCAACGAAGAAGTTGGGTTCGCAAAAAATTCCTGTACATAATCCGGCATCAATGGTACAGCATCCGGGAAGGTCTTTTGAAAAAATTCTTTGACTTGTTCCTCCGTAGTAAGCTTTGAGAAAGATGCTTCTCCTTCAAAAGGGAAAAACAAGGTACAGGTAAAACTTTTATCAGGATTGGGTAAGGCGATCAGCATATAATCTTTCCGCGGCCAGATATGCAAGGCATTTTCAGGCATGGCAAATCCGATAGCTATCGGATCACCATCTGTACTTTGGCTATCGCTCTGTACTGGCGGAATAGTCAATTCCTTATAGCCGCAATCAATATAATGTTGCTGGTAATCGAATTTATCATGCTGCAGCTGGTGCTGCATCCTTGCTGCCGAGAAAGCGCCGTCGGCAGCAATCACAAGATCGGCTTTAGCTGATGGCACATTAGTACCGCTGGTATTTTCAAATTCCAATACATCTTTTTCCCAGTTCAGGTTGGTGCATTTTTCATTGAAGAATATCTTTACTCCCTGCTGCTCTGCAATATCCATTAATCGTTTATTCAGCTCAGCCCGGGAAACAGAATAAATAGATTGCCCTTCCTTACCATAAGGCTGAAAAGCCGTTGTACCATCTGTATTGTGGATATAACGGCCATGCATCGGAATAGATATTTCTTTGATCTCATCTGCCAAACCAACTTTTTCCAAAGCGAGCAAACCACGATCACTCAATGCAAGATTAATGGACCGGCCTGCGCTTAGTTGCGCTTTCCGCATATTTGACCTGCGTTCATAGATACGGACAGTATGACCACGTTTGGACAGATAGATCGAAAGTAAAGAGCCTACAAGCCCGGCGCCAATTATTGTAATTTCTTTTTTCACGAAAGTGTTTATTGGTTAAATAATTAATTCGGATAACAGGAAATACAGGATTCTTTAAAATCATAAGGGTACTTACTTTTTCACGCCCCACTAATCTAATTAACCAATTAACTGATTAATTATGGCACCAAACTTCCATACATCTTCAAATGAATTATACAAAGGTACCGGCGCTACCCGGATCACATTGGGCTCCCGCCAGTCGGCAATTACACCCTGCTTTGCTAAGTCATTAAAAACTTCTTTTCCCCTTTGCAACATCCGTATCGAAAGCTGGCAGCCTCTTGCAGCCTCCTCCGAAGAAGTAATAATATCCAGTACTTTTTCCTGTTGCCGGCTATTGATATCCTGTAAAATAAAATAAAGATACGCCGTTAATAATTTCCTTTTACTATGCAAACGTTCCATTCCGGCTTCTTCAAATATATCCAGCGATGCCTTGTGTGCAGCCATTGATAACACGGGTGCATTACTCAGTTGCCAGCCCTCGGCCGTAGGTATCGGATCAAATCCTTTTTCCATTTTGAAACGGGATGCTTTTGTATAACCCCACCATCCCGCAAATCTTGGCAGATCTTTATTGGTGACATGTTTATCATGGATATACACTCCTGCTACTCCACCCGGACCGCTATTTAAATATTTATACGAACACCAACAGGCAAAATCAACATCCCAGTCATGCAAGGCCAATTCCACATTCCCCGCTGCATGGGCCAGGTCAAAACCGGCATAAGCACCCACTGCATGTGCTGCATCGGTGATGGCTTTCATATCAAATAACTGGCCGGTATAATAATTAACACCGCCAAGTATTACTACAGCTACGGTATTATTATGTTCCTGTATGGTCGAAATAATATCTTGCGTTCTTAATGTATGTTCACCGGCTCGGGGTAAAATTTCAATAACGGCATTCGCCGGATCGAAGCCATGGTATTTTGCCTGCGTTTCAAAGGCATACTGATCCGAAGGAAAGGCTTTGGCTTCGCAAATGATCTTATAGCGCTCTCTGGAAGGACGGTAAAAACTGACCATCAGTAAATGCAGGTTCACGGTCAGCTGGTTCATGACCACCACTTCGTTCTCTTTACACCCAATGATCTTTGCTAATTGCTTCGGAAAGATCTCATGATAGGGCATCCATGGATTTTTGGCCTTGAAATGGCCTTCTACCCCCAGCTTCGCCCAATCATCCAGTTCCTGCTGTACATATAGTGAAGTTGTTTTGGCTTGCAAACCCAGAGAGTTGCCTGTTAAATACACGCAGTCTTTCCCTTCGTGTTGAGGAATGAAGAATTTATTGCGAAATTCTCTTAAAGGATCTTTTTCATCAAGACCTTTTGCAAATTCAATTGTATTTTGATAATTCATTTTATTTCTTTTTCCTGGCTGTTGTACTGATGGCATCCTGGTTGCGTCGTGCCAAAGGCACTCCTTTGGAGCACTCTTGTACTGCATATCGCTGTTCGGCTATTGTTGAACCTCTTCGGGGTTCTTTCATTAACATTACACATTCTTTCTACCAACATTATACCCCTACGGGGCTTAGTATCTGTTTTCAATACAGCAGCCAATTATTATTCTATAGTCGCAATTACCTTTAATTCAATCGCAATAGGCGTCGGCAAACTCTTCACTTCAACGGTCGTTCTGCATGCCTGTACCAAAGTAAAATATTCGGCATATATTTTATTATACACCCGGAAATCTTTTTTCATATTCGTCAGGAAAACGGTTACATCAACGATCTTATCCCAACTACTGCCGCTGGCTTCCAGTACTGCTTTTATATTGGCAAATACAGCATGGCATTCTGCTTCAATATCATACTTTACAATATTCCCTTCTGTATCTAACTCTAAACCGGGGATCGAATTGTCTTTTGTATTTCTTGGACCAATCCCTGATAAGAATAGCAAATTTCCAACCTTCCTTGCATGAGGGTAGGCTCCTAAGGGAGTTGATGCGTTTCCAGTATTTATAATATCTTTATTCATTTATATTTACCGCAGAGAACATGAGTTAAAAGAGACAACGCAGAGAGACTCTGCGCAAACTCTGCCTACTTCTTTCTTTACGGTTAATTAATTACAATTGTATACAAACATTCTTCGCCTCTGTAAAAAAACGTAAAGCTTCCCAGCCCCCTTCTCTACCCACACCACTATTTTTCATACCACCGAATGGTGTCCGCAGATCACGGAGCAACCAGCAGTTGATCCAGATAATACCACTTTCCACTTTGGCCGCCACCCTGTTAGCCCTCGTAATATCCTGTGTCCAGATCGTTGCCGCTAAACCATACTGGGTAGCATTGGCTAATTGCAACGCTTCTTCTTCGGTCTTGAAAGATTGTAGGGTGACCACCGGGCCAAAAATTTCTTCCTGGTTGGTTTGACAATCCGGTCCCAGCCCTTCGATCACAGTAGGCTCAATAAAATAACCACCTGCACATCGTCCTTCTAAATTTACCGGACGTCCGCCGCACAATATTTTTCCCCCTTCCTGTTTGGCTGTATCAATACAACGTAATATTTTATCATAATGTACTTTACTGACAATAGCTCCCTGTTTGGATTCTTCCAGCAAAGGATCGCCGACAGCCAATCCTTCTTTTACCCATTTAATAAAATCGGTTTTGAATTGCTCATAGACCGATTCTTCGATCAGTATACGGCTGCCGCATAAGCAGATCTCGCCCTGGTTGGAAAAAGAAGAACGGACCGTATTGAACAACATATTCTTCCAGTCGCAATCCGCAAAAATGATAGTAGGATTTTTACCTCCCAGTTCCAGCGAAAGCTTTTTAAACTTTGGCGCTGCAATACTGGCTATCCGTTCTCCCGCCCTGGTGCTACCGGTAAAAGAAATTGCTTTTATATCCGGGTGTGAAACAATCGATTCCCCGGCACCAGGTCCTGTACCATGCACAATATTCAGTACACCTGCAGGCAACCCCGCTTCCTTACAGATTAGGGAAAGTAAATAAGCCGTTACCGGTGTTACTTCCGATGGTTTGGCGATCACACAATTACCAGCCGCCAATGCCGGAGCAATTTTCCAGGTAAATAAATATAAGGGGAGATTCCAGGGAGAAATACAACCGACGATGCCTATCGGCTGACGAAGTGTATAGTTCACCGCCTTGTCTTCCATCATATGACTCTCGGTAGCAAAATGCATAATACCTGTGGCAAAAAAACGGAAGTTGGCTGAGGCCCTTGGTATATCAACCAGTTTACTCATCCAAAGTGGTTTACCATTATCATTGGTTTCAGCTAAAGCTAATGCTTCCAGGTTTTCATCGATCAGTTCAGCAATGCGGTTGAGTATTTTAAATCGTTCTTCGACAGCTGTAGTGCTCCACGCCGGAAACGCTTTTTTAGCCGCCACTACTGCTGCATCAATATCTTTTTGATGAGAGGCTGGAATTTTCCCATACACTTCCCCGATAGCAGGGTTGATATTGTCAAGATAGTTGCCGCTTAGCGGAGCAACCAGGTTTCCACCAATATAATTTTCAAGCTGATATGGAATGTGCAAGTTGATTGGTTAATTAGTTAATTGGTTAATCAGGGATACCCTGCTATTTTGGATTGTGCTTAGTAGATTTGGAAATAAATTTTATAAAAGCATTTAGCTTCAGATGAATTGTTTCTGCTTTTTGTAAAAGCTCTTCCCATTTATCTTGCTTTATGATATTTCGCCTCTTGCATTTCCCCAACCATGCCTTTGTCTCCTGCAAGGAACCCCTTGAGTAAAAATAGAATTGTTTACTTTCCTTATAATAGAACCGTCCATAGCCTTCGGCAATATTGGCAGAGACAGAATCAGCCGACCTTACCAGTTGTTTTCCTATCGTATCTTTTTTAAAATAATCCCAACCTATCACTATATCCCAAATTTCATCGGAGAAAAGTTCTGCCAACTCATAAACCTCCAATTTTTCCAGCGTATAGTCCATAAAAAAGTAGTTAAGTATAAATAATAATTTACAACCTTGTAAAGAATAGCTGGATTGCGGACTCTTCCAAATAAACCAGTTAACTAATAACCTAATTAGCCAGTTAACTATATACTTCCCGTTCTTCCTCCATCCACCGGTATACTAACTCCATTAACATACGAGGCTGCCGGTGATGCCAGGAAAGCCGCAACAGCCGCAATCTCTGCTGCAGCAGCAAATCGTTTCATCGGCACTTCTTCTACCATATTCTTCTCCACAATATCAACAAGAGTGTTTCCCCGCTTCGCAATATTTTCAATCAGGCCCGAAAGTCGTTGTGTAGAAGTAAATCCCGGCAACACATTATTGACGGTAATATTATATTGTCCCAATTCATTGGCCATACTTTTCGCCCAACTGGCCACTGCCCCGCGGATCGTATTCGAAACACCCAAATTCTTCAACGGAATTTTTACCGAAGTAGAAATAATATTGATGATTCGGCCATAACCTTCGCTTTGCATGGAAGGTACAACTGCTTTGACGAGTATATGATTACAGATCAGATGCTGGTTAAACGTATTAAGAAACGCATCTTCTGTTGCTTCAATAACGGGACCTGCCGCAGGTCCACCCGTATTGTTAATAAGAATATGTACCGGGGCTTTTGCTACATGTGCTGCTATTACTTCCTTTACTTCTGCTGGTTTGCTAAAATCGGCAACCAGGTAACCATGCTGCTGTCTTAATTGTGTATCCAGCTTGATCACTGCTTCTTTCAGGGCTTCTTCGTTACGGGCAACCAGGGTACAATTGGCACCGAGTAAAGCCAGTTCCTCGGCAATAGCCAGGCCAATACCCTGTGTGCTGCCGCAGACCACCGCAAATTTTCCTTCTAAAGAGAGATTCATAATCCAGTTAATTGGTTATTTGTTTAGTAGTTACTTGTTGGGGTCATGAATTGGTTAATTTTTTATGGATTTTAGAACGCTTGCATTCGCTGATAAACCAATTAACGAATAAACTAATTAACATTCCAACTTCAAACCTAAAGAAAATAGTTGTAATTTTTCGACCTTATTCGTTCACTTAAAACTGCTTTATGGCTGTTGCTGCTCCTTTCAACCTTAAAAAATGGATTGATGAACATCGTGACCTGCTGAAACCACCCGTCGGCAATCAATGTGTGTACAAAGACGCCGAAAATTTTATTGTGATGGTAGTAGGCGGCCCCAATGCCCGGAAAGATTATCACTTCAATGAAACGGAAGAACTCTATTACCAGGTGGAAGGTGATATCGTGGTCAGGATCATTGATAACGGCGAATTCAGGGATATCCCTATTAAAGAGGGTGAAATATTCCTGCTCCCACCCAAAACGCCGCATTCACCCCAACGGGGAGCCGGCACGGTCGGCCTGGTGATTGAAAAGAAACGGGAGTCGGAAGACGATGGCTTTATATGGTTCTGTGAAAATTGCGGTAATAAATTGTATGAAGAAACCCTCCATGTAGATGATATTGTTAAACAATTACCGCCAATAATGAACCGTTTCTGGGAAGATATGATGCAACGCACCTGTGAGAAATGCGGAACCGTGATGGAGCCTCCAATGAAAAGAAGTTAAATAGTTAAATTGTTAATTGGTTAGCCAGGGAGAGATTGAATACGTAGATAGTATTTAATGGCACGCATTGTATTAACTAATTAACGAGTATACTAATAAACCATTTAACCAATATGCCCGCTAACCAATAAAGCAATTCACCAGCAATGAAAATAGACATTCACACCCACATCATGCCGGAAAAAATGCCAAACTGGACACAGAAGTTTGGCTATGGTGAATTCATTCATCTCGAACACCGCAACTGCGATGCCTGTATGATGAAAGGAGAAAAACTCTTCCGTGTCGTAGAAGAAAATTGCTATAAAGCAGATGTGCGGTTGAAGGAAATGGAAGAAACCGAAATAACAATGCAGGTGCTTTCCACGATCCCTGTCCTGTTTAATTATTGGGCAAAACCGTCAGACGGCCTGGAAACCTCCCGCTTTTTTAATGATCATATTGCTGGAACCGTAGCCAAAGAACCGAATCATTTTATTGGACTCGGTACTGTTCCATTGCAGGATACGCATCTTGCCATCAAAGAAATGGAAAGATGTATGAAAGAGTTGAAGATGCCCGGCCTGGAGATCGGTTCGAATATCAATGGTAAGAATCTATCCGATCCTTCTTTCTTTCCTTTTTATGAAGCGGCCGAAAAAATGGGTTGTGCTTTATTCGTTCATCCCTGGGAAATGATGGGAGAATCCCAGATGGAAAAATATTGGCTGCCCTGGCTCGTAGGCATGCCGGCTGAAACAGCACGGGCCATCTGCTCGATGATCTTTAGCGGGGTTTTTGAAAAGTATCCCAAACTGCGGGTAAGTTTTGCACATGGTGGTGGCTCCTTCCCACTCACCATTGGCCGGGTGGAACATGGATTTAAAGTGAGGCCCGATCTGGTAGCGGTAGACAATCCTATTAACCCGAGGGATTATATCGGTAAGTTCTGGATCGACAGCCTGGTACATGACAGAAAAGCGTTTAGTTATATACTGGATCTGATGGGAGAAGACAGCATCTGTATGGGAAGCGACTATCCATTCCCGCTAGGCGAGGAAAAACCCGGGCGATTGATTGAAAAAATGGACCTGGGTAAAAAGATAACCCGCAAATTATTGTATAGAAATGCGTTGGACTGGCTGGGACTGAGTGAAAAGAATCTCCCGGAGTTCTAATCGGAACTATTCGTTAAAAAGATTGGGATAATCGCTGATAATGCCATCCACTCCCATTTTTTTTAGTTCAACTATTTTGGCTTTTTCGTTTACCGTCCAGGGAATTATTTTGATATTTTGTTTGTGACAACTCTCTATGAGTTTTTCATTTACCAGCTGGTAAGCCGGGCTATAAATAGTTGGAGTAAATCCCAGGGCTTTTAGCTGTTCGGCAAAACTCCGCTTGTCAGTATCCTCTACCAGCATCGCTGTTTTAATTTCCGGGTAATGCTGATGCAAATATTGCAGGGTCCTGAAATCAAAGGACTGGATGATGACGTGGTCCTCAATCTGTTTTTCTTTTATCACTGCCAACAGCAGCTCCACAAATTCATCGGGCTTGGGCTGAAAAACACCATCAAGTTCCGGGTTGCTTTTTGTTTCGATATTATAATACGGGAAAGGTCTTCTTCTTGTCATCATATCTTTCTTCACGCTATCAATAACATCTGCCAGGAGTGGTTTGGTAACCTTTATCTTTTCTTGCTGCGGGAACCGTGGATGCGGTTTCATTCCTACATCAAAAGTTTTGGTTTGCTCATAAGTCATCCAGTAAATATTGTAGGTCCGCTCTTCCCTTTCTCCGATAAAAGACCCGTTGGGCTTGGTCGTGATCTCCTTGCCAAACCATTGCTCATGCGACAACAATACTTTTTTGTCCTTCGTGATCACTACATCCATCTCCAGTGTCGTTACTCCCAGGTCAAGGGCCTTTAACATAGCGGGTACAGTATTCTCCGGCATCAAACCGCGGCAGCCGCGATGCCCTTGCTTATCAAAGATCACTTCTCCATTCGAGGGAAGCGGAGCCTGTAGCTTCTTTTGGTTGGAACATCCCATAAAGATCATTGCAATAAAGAAAGAGGGAATCATTTTCATGAAGGGAATACTTTAGACTTTCTTTTTTCCATTATAGTGCCAATCTTACCTGCATCACCACCCCGCTGCTTCAATTTACCAATGATATTGTCATAACTTTTTTCATCCCGGTCCTGGCTTAGCTTAAAAACATGTTGCAAGTCATTGATCTCAATTTCAAATGGCACAATTGCTTTCATCATTCGTTCTGTGTATTCAACAGGCAGGTTGTCAAAAACGGTAGTTGATGCAGTATTCCCATTCTCATAATGGAGGGTAAGACGTTGAAGGATGGATATCAATTCATCTTTATCCCCAAACCGTATGGTCCCATTTGCATGCACACTCATATAGTTCCACGTACTTCCCACAGGCTTGGTATACCATGTTGCACTTACATAGGTATGAGGCCCTGTAAATACAGCCAGCACGTTTTTATTTTGTTCAAATGCTTTATGATGGTCTGTATTTCGCATAATATGACCTGTAAGAAAATACTTACCCTCCTTCTCATCTATAAATACAGGGATTTGTGTAGCTACTGGTTTATTAGCGGCATCCGATCCTGTAATAAATACAAAAGGATGGTCTTTCATGAACTGAATTATTTCTTCCTGATTTGTTTCTTTGTGATGAGGCAAATCGTACATGTACCTATAGGTTATGGTTAAACAGTTTCTGCAATCTTCTCCGCACTGATATTCGCATTCCGCATCGCAATGCTCCTGACCACGTGGGCAGCAAATCCTTCAAAAGCTTTCCGGGTGATCGTATCATCACTCATCATGATCGGCACTCCTGTATCACCGCCTTCGCGGATGCTTTGTACCAAGGGTATTTGACCAAGAAAGGGCAGATCATATTCATCCGCCAATCGCTTGCCACCGTCTTTTCCGAAAATATAATATTTATTCTCTGGTAGTTCGGCCGGTGTGAAATAACTCATATTCTCTACCAGCCCGATCACGGGCACATTCAGTTGTGCCTGGCCGAACATTGCAATCCCTTTTCTGGCATCGGCCAGTGCCACATCCTGTGGTGTGGTTACGATCACAGCACCTGTAACGGGTACTGTTTGCATCAGTGTTAAATGGATATCACCGGTTCCCGGCGGCATATCTACTACTAAATAATCCAGTTCACCCCAATATACATCGGTAACAAATTGTTTGATCGCACTACTGGCCATCGGCCCTCTCCACACCACCGCATTCTTTTCATCCACGAGGAAGCCGATACTGATCAGCTTTAATCCATACCGCTCGAGCGGAGCGATCATCGGTTTTTCCAACCCTACATCGATCATCATTGGTCTTTCACTCCGTAAGCCAAACATAATGGGCACACTAGGCCCATAGATATCTGCATCCAGCAATCCCACTTTGGCTCCACCCTGTGATAATGCAAGGGCCAGGTTAGCCGCCACGGTGGATTTACCTACCCCACCCTTTCCACTCACGACTGCAATAATGTTTTTAACGCCTGGCAGGATGGCTTTATTATCCGTCCGCTTGGTGGTGGTATTGGAAGTAAAATTCACCTTCACGATGGCTTCTTTATTTACCAGCAATTTAATAGCGTTCGTACAGCCCGTTTTCATCATATCCTTCATCGGACAGGCCGGAGTAGTGAGTACGATGGTAAAAGAAACATCATTACCATCTATGACAATATCCTGAATCATATTCAGGGTTACCAGGTCCTTACCCAGGTCGGGTTCCTGTACGTTACTAAGGGCTTCCAGTACTTTTTCCTTCGTCATTTTCCAAGTATTTGTTAAAAGTCTATACGAACAGCAAAGTTAATCAATACAGGGGGCAATTTGTTTTACGAAATCAGCAACTTGTCTTTATTTTTGACCCAGTGAAGAAAAATCTACTTTATTCAGGCTTATTGTTACTCCTTTTTTCCCAAACTGCAAAAGCCCAGTTTGAAACTTCCCGTGATTCCGTAGTGCAGTTGTATGGTATTATCATGACAGCCGACAGCCTGGTGGGTATTCCTGCGGTAAGTGTGATAGTAAAAGGTCAGAACCGGGGTACTATTTCCAATGCACAGGGTGTTTTCTCTATCGTTGTGCTCAAGGGCGACCAGGTAGAATTTTCCCATGTCACTTACAAACCCAAGACCATCACTATACCCCGCAGCATCGAGGGCAACCAGTACAGCGTGGTGCAGCTGATGGTGATCGATACCGTCTATTTACCAGCTACTATTATACGACCCCGGCCAACCCCCGAACAATTTGCCCGGGACTTCGTAAAGACAAAAGCACCCGACGATGATATTGAAATTGCCCGTCAGAATACCAGTGCTGCCAAGCGCCGCATCCTGATGAGGACCGTTCCGGGTGATGGTGGTGAAGCATCGAGGGTACAGTTCAATAAAATTGCAACAAGGGCCACTTACCAGGGTCAGACTCCCCCGCAAAACATCTTTAATCCTGCTGCATGGGCCAGTTTTATTGAAGCCTGGAAACGGGGGGATTTTAAGAATAAGTAAGACCCCCTGCCTCCGCCGCGGCGGAAGAACGTAGATCAATCCATTCATCTACGATCGCACTATGAAATAAATCAATTCGTTTCTTTATTTTATTACCAGCGACATTAACACAGATGATCGTCAGTGGATATTATCCTGAGGTATCGAAGGGACGCTCCGTTCATCGATTGGTTCATTGGGCAGCACCCATCCCGAATTCCTAAAGAATAAAAAATCATTCAATTCACCCCTACCTCCAAAGGAGTCCTTCGGATAGGAGGGGGAAATGTTCTAAATCGTTACTTTTGTTTTCTGACAATCAACTATTCTTACTTTAAAGAGTTTCTAATCACTCCCCTTTAAGGGAAAAGGAAAAATTAAGCTATATGAAAATCACCGGGGGTATTTCCGTCATCGGCGCCGGCACCATGGGTAATGGTATTGCGCATGTATTTGCACAGGCCGGTTTCAACGTAACCATCGTGGATGTTTCACTGTCGCAGCTGGACTGGGCAGTGGCCACGATCACTAAAAACCTGGATCGCCAGCTGACCAAAAGCAGTATCACGGAAGAACAGAAAAAAACAACACTGGCGAATATCAGTACCCAGTCCAATATGATCGAAGGCGTGAAGAATGCCGCCCTCGTGGTGGAAGCAGCTACCGAAAACGTGACACTGAAACTGGAAATTTTTGAACAGCTGGATAAATATGCGCCGAAAGAAGCCATCCTGGCAACGAATACTTCAAGCATTTCCATTACAAAAATTGCGGCGGTAACCGGCAGGGCGGACAAAGTGATCGGTATGCATTTTATGAACCCTGTACCGGTTATGAAACTGGTAGAAATCATTAATGGCTATGCCACCAGCAAAGAAGTAACAGATACTATTGTTGAACTAAGCCGGCAACTCGGAAAAGTTCCCTGTGTGGTAAATGATTATCCCGGCTTTATCGCTAACCGGATACTGATGCCGATGATCAATGAGGCCATTTACAGTTTGTATGAAGGTGTAGCACGTGTTGAAGAAATTGATACCGTAATGAAACTGGGTATGGCCCACCCGATGGGACCTTTGCAGCTTGCCGACTTTATTGGCCTGGATGTTTGTTATTCAATCCTGAAAGTACTGCAGGATGGCTTTGGCAATCCTAAGTATGCACCCTGCCCATTGCTGGTGAATATGGTAATGGCGGGGAAGCTCGGTGTTAAAAGCGGGGAAGGATTTTACTCGTATGCAGCCGGAACGAAAGAGTTGGTGCCTGCCAACCGAAATTAAAACGCAGTTTGGGTGAGTGGGGTATTTTAAACAATAAAAGGTTTAGCAGGCCATCGCAAGTCATTAATAATACCATGCTACAAAAAAACACCCTCATCACCAACACCCTGCTTCTCCGCATCGCCGTTGCCATCATCCTGCTGACCCATAGCATCCCGGGTATGTTTGACAATGGTATCAATAATTTTGGTATGCTGTATTTGAACGAAGTTGGTTTTTCCCCGTATGGAGTAGCGATCGCCTGGGCTATAAAAATCTCTCATGTGCTTTGTGCCTTCCTGTTACTTTTAAATAAATGGATCCGCCCGGCAGCCATCATCACCATTCTCATTCTTATGGCAGGGATCGTCATGGTACATTTTAAGGAGGGCTGGTTCGTGGTCGGCGGAGGACGGAACGGAGTCGAGTATAATTTTTTACTAATCTGTGTATTGCTGACCATAATGTATCCGGGAGGTATCAATAAATCAGTCGCTGAAAAAGTAAACGCGTAATGAAAAAAGGCCTGCTGCAAATTCTGATACAAGAACAAATACTCCGTACTACAATCTCCCGGCTGACGGAAACCGACCGGCTGGAGTTGAGCCGTAAGAGAAACAGCCAGTTATTGATTATTATTGGCGCCTGGTTACTTATTACTGCACTCTGTTTTTTTATCTGGAAGACAGGAGCAGACTCAAGGAACCTCGATAACAAATCATTCAGGGTTCATTTTAGCAGCGATAACACGGAAACTTTTCGTCAAGCTGTTCCTTATATCTGCGCTTTAGTTTTTCTTGTCACTACATTTTTTTTTATAAAATCCCTCTTTCGATCCATACTACCCCTCAGCAAGGATATTAAAAAGGGGGAAAAGTGGCTTCTCTACTACAAGCCTGTCAAATCATCCAAACCCTCAACCAATAATTATTATCTCTCTGCACCCATTCGTGAAAAACAGCTGCTGGAAATAAGTCGCGAAGACTTTGCTGATATCAGTGAAAAAGAAGAACTCTGCCTGGAGATCGCAACGCAATCCTTTCATCTCTTGCGTTTGAGAAAAGAGCAAAAAATAATAACTTACTATTGATCTGTTCATTTCAACTTTCTGAAAATCTGGTCAATTATAATTTCTCCAACTCCACACCCCTCAGCTCCCTGAACCGGAACAGCACTTCATCCAAACGATCTTTGGGTACACCTGTTTCCAGCAGGCAGAATAATTGCGCCTCCTGCTTTAGTACCACACAATTAAATTGTTTCACTACTTTCATCACTTCATGGGTTTGTGTATGATCAAACTGGATCCGGTAATTAATCAATACTGATTTCTGAACAATACCCGTCAGTTGCAGGCATAAAGCAGCTGCGGATTTATAAGCATTGATCAAACCGGGTACACCGAGTAAAGTGCCGCCAAAATAACGAACCACTACGATCAGTACGTTGGTGAGCTGTTTGCTGTCGATCTGCCCGAGTATAGGCCGGCCGGCTGTACCGGAAGGCTCGCCATCATCGCTTACCCGGTAACCTGCCTGTCCGGCAGGCAAGCCGGTTCCATCCAATCCAAGCCGATACGCAAAACAATGATGTACAGCTTTGGGATGTTCTTTCTTTAATGCTGCCAGCTTTTCTTTAAACTCAGCCAAATTTGTCATCGGGTATGCATAAGCAATAAATCTGCTGCCGCGGTCTTTGAATTCGGCTACCGAAGGTTTTTCGATGGTATAATAGTGATTGTCGGGAGTTAGGAGTCTGGAGTCGTTAGTCATGAGTCTGGAAGGTTACGGCTTATACAGGGTTATAGTATCTGAAAGAAATTTTTGTTCGCTTATTTTTTGTACATTTTTTAGAACAGGGGCATCAAGACCGCTAACAGCCCGGGGAAGTATTGCTGTTGCGCTTTTAATTACTCTCGCCTCATCCCATATTCCTTCATCAATAAATGATTGCAAGAGCTGCGCCCCGCCTTCTACCATCAGCGATTGGATATTCAATTGATATAAGGCATTCAACAGTTGCGGAACCAGGTTGCTGTCTTTTTCCAGTTTGTAATACAAAAGATTTTCTTTTTCTTCCTGCCGGATGGTATTGAAAACAATTGTTTTCACTTTCCCGTTAAATAATTTTAAAGAACCCGGAAGCCGCAAGTTCATATCCACTACTAATCGAACCGGTGAAGGTCCGGACCATAAACGGGTTGTCAGTTCAGGATTGTCAAGTAAAGCAGTATTTGTTCCAACCAGTATCGCTGCTTCTTCACTCCGCCATCGATGCACCAGGCGGTTGGAATATTCATTGCTGATAAGTAATCGAACACGCCCAGTCTCCGCAAGGGGGATTTCAGGCTCCGATTGAGTTAATGACATTTTATGCTTTGAAGACTCTAAAGCCACTCCTGCGGGGGGTGGGGGGGCCGCCATTATTCCATCTGCCGTTTCCGCCCACTTTAAGATCACATACGGCCTTTGCGCTGTATGAAAAGTGAAGAACCGTTTATTCAGGTCCCTACACTTATTTTCCAATATACCTGTTTCCACCACTACGCCTGCTGATCGTAATTTTTCAATCCCCTTCCCGTTTACTTCTTTGAATGGATCCCGGCAACCAATCACCACGGTTGGAATTTTATACCGGATAATCAAATCGGCACAGGGCGGAGTTTTACCAACATGCGCACATGGTTCTAATGAAACATATAAAGTGGACTGGCTTAAATCGGTATAGCCGTTTGAGATAGCCTGACGGATCGCATACACTTCGGCATGCGGGCCACCATATTGCTGGTGCGAGCCTTCACCAATTATACAGTCACCCTGCACTAACACAGCCCCTACCATTGGATTGGGTGCTACTGAACCGGCTCCCAGTTGGGCCAGTTCCAGGCAGCGTTGCATATATTGTTCGTGAATGATTGTAGTCAACGATGAATAGTCTATAGTGAATGAAAACCCCACAAATATAACTCATTCCTACCCCGGGCTGCTCCAACTGGTTGCAAAATTCACCATTCACTATTGACCATTCCCTTGTATGTTTGTTCTTCCCTCAACCGGGCAAGCTATGACAGTACAGGAAGGCACGTATTATTTAATGAACAAGCTCAAAACAATCTGCGGGGAAAGTGAAGCCACTGTGATTACAGATTGGGTAATGGAAAAGTTGACTGGTTCCACCAAGACTGAGAGGATGCAGTATAAATATGCTACACTGGCAAGCGAAGAAGAAAGCCAATTAAAAAAATATACCAAACGTCTGTTACAACATGAGCCTGTACAATATGTGTTGAATGAATCGTGGTTTTACGGGTCTAAATTTTATGTTGATAAAAATGTACTGGTACCAAGACCGGAGACAGAAGAACTGGTTGAATGGATTATTACCGATGCGACTCAGCGGGATGGCACGCTTACCCTACTGGATATTGGCAGTGGCAGCGGATGCATTCCGGTTTCATTAAAAAGTAAACTGCCCACCTCAGCAATGTGGAGTTGTGATAGTAGCCCGGCGGCACTGGAAGTAGCAAAAAAAAATGCAGCGGAGTTGGGGACTTCGATCCATTTTCTTGAATTGGATTTTCTGGACCCTGAGCAATGGAAGCAACTCCCCTCTTTTGATATCATTGTCAGCAATCCACCCTATGTCCCTGAAAAAGATAAAGAAACGATGAAGCCCAATGTGCTGGAGTATGAACCGCCTACAGCCTTATTTGTTCCGGATAACGACCCGTTGATTTTTTACAAAGCCATTGCTCAATTCGGAAAAACGCATTTGAACAGTAAGGGACTTATTTATACCGAAATACATGAAGGTCTCGGAAAAGAAACGATGGATCTGTTTAGTTCGGAAGGCTACCAACCTGAACTAAAAAAGGATATGCAACAAAAAGACCGGATGATCAGATCCGGTCTTGTATAATTTCTATTGAGGGCTTTTCATCAATCAATCCTCGCTACCACTTTCGCAGTATCTTTCTTGGCTACCCGCATGATACGGAAAACTTCGCCATAGTATGCCGCTGTATCTGCATTGATCACCACGGTCGGTGTATCCACAAAAGCCTTGTACTTCCTGATCTCTTTCCGCAGCATGGAATCAAAATCAGCCGATGCAATTTTAGTAGTACCAATAAAATATTGCTGGTTCTTATCAATCGATACCATGATATTCTGCTTCGCTTTGGTATCTTTTGAACCTCTTGGCAGGCCCACTTTCACCACATTGGGATTCGCCAGTGTAGCCACGATAAGAAAGAACATCAGCAGGATGAAGAGGATATCATTCAGCGAGTCCGTGAAGACCTCGCCTGATTCTCCTTTATGTTTTTTTCTGAATTTCATGAAGGGGTGGGTTTAACGGGTGGGTTCCTGCAAAATATCCAGGAAATCAGATGAAGCTGCCTCCATTTTGTTGGATGTTTTATCGATCTGTGTATTCAGGTAACTGTAGGCCAGGTAAGCACCCAGGCCAATCACCAGACCGGTAATAGAAGTGATCAGCTTGGTATAAATACCACCGGCGATCGTACCTACCTCAAATTCATTCGTAGAAGTGATCCGGGAAAATAACTGCATCAAACCTACCAGTGTACCCACAAACCCGAAGATGGGGGCTGCTTTGGATACCACCGACAATACACCCAGGTTCTTTTCCAGTTTGTACATCTCCAACTGTCCTACATTATCCATACTTTTTTCAATACCATCCAATGGTTTACCAATACGCTGAATACCCTTATCAATGATCCGGGCCACCGGGGTATTATTGTTCTTGGCAAAATTCCTTGCCGCGGTGATATTGCCACTCACTATATTATCGCGGATAATATTCATGAAATTATCATCGATCTTGGCTGCATTGCGGATAGCAATCGTACGTTCTGCAAAAACATACACTGCCAATAATAACATAACGGCAAGAGGGATCATGATCCATCCTCCCATTTTTAGTAATTCGAAAAAGCTTAACGTACCGTCATGGTTACTGTCACCGGCGGCGAATTTGGTTACTTGTGCTACGGAGTCCACAATCTGTAGAAGATCGATCATAATGGGTAATCTTTAGGTGTAAAAGTAGGTGATGCCTTTTAATTTGCTTTTAGCTATTATCAACAGCTCTTGATAACAATTTCCTTGAACGAGAAAAATAATGCCACGTTGTTCGGGGTAGGGAAGTTTTAGAGTTATTTAACAAGAAGAAAGACAGGAAATATGTTCCCTTAGAATTTATATTTCACCCGGGTATTGGCAAATGGCTAAGTTTCAGTTAAAATATGCCAATAAAAAAATCCGGAAGATGATTCAGCTACGATGAATCGTCTTCCGGACTTCCCGACTTACGGACTTTCCGACTTTACGCTTTTGTTCCTGCCTGTTTTACCATCAGTGCCTGGATCTGTTTCATCGTCATTTCCATTCCATCGGGACTACCGTCCAGGAAAATAACGTTACCCTTTCCGTATTCGGCAAAGTTCTTAATGGCTTCGGTCCACATGCTGAATAGAATTACGTTGGTATCGAGGTTGGCCTGTTTCATTTGTTCTGCTGCTTCCGACATACCAGCTGCTACTTCCTTCCGGAACAATGCAACACCCTGTCCACGGAGACGGGCTGCTTCTTTCTCGGCTTCGGCAGCGATCTTGGTCGCATTACCATCGGCTTCGGCAGATTTTGTTTTAGTGATTAACAAGGCTTGCCCTTCATTTTCAGCAGCCGCTTTCAGGTTATTGGAAGCTACCACCTTACTCATCGAGTCAAGAATTACTTTATCGAAAGTGATATCATTGATCTGCAGATCCTGTAAATGATAGCCCCAGGTTTCCAGTTGAATGTCGATCTCTGCTTTTACATATTCTACGATCTCTTTACGAAGGGCGAGTATCTCCGCTTGTTTCTTAGTGGCCACGAAGGAACGGATATTACCCTCAATCGTCCTGATCAGGGCCTGCATCAGATCTTTATCGGCAAAAAATTTGAACGCTACTTTTTTAATGGTTTCCGCTTCTGCATTCTGTACTGAATACAATAACATACTCTTAAAATACACATTGGCCTGATCGGAGGTTACGGCCTGGAACTCCAGTTCCACCGAGCGGTTTTGAATAGACACTTTCCGGGCTACAGTTTCCAAAATAGGGATCTTCATATTCAATCCTGGCCGGGCTACCCGGCGGTATTTACCGAACATGGTAATTACACCGATATATCCCTGGTTGATAGTGAAAAAAGAACCGAAGAAAATAATTATGAGGACCAGCGCCCACCAGTATTCTGCAAATAATTTTTGGTAATCCATCGTTATAAAGTTTAGAGTGTAAAGTACAACTTGTTCATCGTTCCGGTTCCGATCATTTTAGCTATTCTCTTCACAGATCATCACCAGGTGCACCATGGTCTCCACGGCCTTATTCATATCCTGTACACTGATAAATTCCAGTTTGGAGTGAATGGCCTGCTCCCCGGCAAATAAATTAGGACAGGGCAAGCCCATAAAGGAGAGGCGGCTCCCATCCGTACCACCCCGGATACTTTCCATTTTTAAAGTTAGCCCGGCACGGGCAATAGCTTCTTTGGCAAAATCTACCACCTGCGGATTTACATCCAATATCTCCTTCATATTGCGGTATTGCTCTGTTACCTGGAATTCAAAACTGGCTTTCGGGTAAGTCCGCATTCTTTCTTCGATCTGGGTCCTTAAGTAATCTTCTTTTTTTACCAATCCATCTGTGTCAAAATCCCGGATGATAAAATCAATCGTACATTTTTCAGCAATACCCTCTAACCTTACCGGATGAATGAACCCTCTTTTACCATCTGTTGATTCGGGAGATAAGCGGTCTTTGGGTAAGGCTGCCAGTATTTCACCAGCAATCTTCATGGCATTGATCATTTTATCTTTTGCATAGCCAGGATGTGCGATCACGCCATGAATAATAACATGTACCCCATCTGCACTGAATGTTTCGTCTTCAAGTGAACCGGCGTCACCACCGTCTAAGGTATAGCCAAAATCAGCACCCAGTTTCTTCAAATCTACTTTAGCTGTTCCTTTTCCTACTTCTTCATCAGGGGTAAAAAGTATTTTTATTTCTCCGTGCTTTACTTCTTTATGTGTCATCAGGAAATTAGCCAGGTCCATGATCTCTGCCACACCGGCTTTATCATCTGAACCAAGCAGGGTATTACCTGAAGCGGTGATGATATCATTTCCCAATTGCGTTTTCAGGTAAGGATATTCAGCAGGTCGCAAAACCTGTGTGATATCATCGGGCAATACGATATCCTGTCCCTCATAATTTTTGTGCAACAATGGTTTCACGTTGGTACCGCTGCAATCAGGTGCAGTATCTACATGGGCACAGAAACAGATCACAGGTACCTTCTTCTTAGTTGTGGAAGGAATGGTTCCGTATACATAACCCCATTCATCCAAATGTGCATCGCTGATGCCCATTTGTTGCAGCTCTGCTGCCAGTATTGTACTTAAATCCTTTTGCTTAGCCGTGGTAGGATGGGTGGAAGATTGCGGATCACTTTGCGTGTCTACCTGCACATATCTGATAAATCTTTCCGACGCAGTAAATTGGTAACTGGAAAACATATTCTCTCTTTTTGGGGCATCAAATATACAGCAAAAGAAAATGGTTTAGGTTTTTATACCTGAACCATACCATTATTAACGTTTTGCGGTATCAGGGCATAATGATCAGGGGACTTCCACCTACGATCTCTACCAGCTCCAGGTCAAAGACCAGGTCCTGTCCTGCCAGCGGATGATTGGCATCCAGCATCACCACCTCTTCTTTAATTTCTACAACGGTTACCTGGAATTGCTGACCGTTGGGATCACTCATTCCCATGGGCATTCCTATTTCTATTTCCATGTCTTTGGGAAAACGGTCTTTTGGCATTTCGATCAGCATTTCCGGGTTTTTCGGCCCATACGCTTCATCAAAAGGAATATTGATCGTTTTCTTCTCTCCTACTGCCATGCCAGTTACGCCATCATCAAAACCCTTGATCACCATCCCGCTGCCCACTTCAAACTCCAGTGGTTCACGGTCTGCTGACGAATCAAATGTTTCCCCGGACGTTAACTTGCCGTGATAATGTACTTTTATTTTATCACCACTTTTTACCTGTGCCATTGTATTGCTTTTTGATTTAAAAATATAAAAACCGGGCTGCAAGGTAGGAAAATCAGTCATGCAACCGTTTAAATATTTAACCCTGTCTGAGTATATATTTTCTGTACTTTAACCGATTATATTAAATCATTGTTATGAAACTATTTGCCCTCCTACTGTCTCTTTTTGCATCCATCACCTATGGGTCTGCCCAACATTCAGGCAAGCAGTCAGTAGCCATAGAAGAGCCAAATATGCTGGCAGGTGCCGACCGGATCAACGTGTATTTACCGCTGATCAAAGGAAGGACCGTTGGGATTTTTGCCAACCAGACTTCCATGGTGGGGAATACGCATTTGGTAGACACTTTAAGAACCCTCGGAATTGATATCAAAGTGATCTTTGGACCAGAACATGGTTTCAGGGGCACAGCAGATGCTGGAGAAAAAGTGGGCAATTATATTGATACAAAAACAGGTATCCCTGTTGTGTCCTTATACGGTAGTAAAAGAAGGCCTTCTTCAGAAGATGTAAAAGGGGTTGACCTGCTGATCTTCGATATCCAGGATGTGGGAGTAAGATTTTACACTTTTATTTCTTCACTGGAAGAATTCATGGAAGCCGCTTTCGAATTGGGAAAACCATTAATGGTATTGGATCGCCCCAATCCAAATGGTCACTATGTGGATGGACCGGTGCTGGAGCTGAAATACCAGTCTTTTGTAGGCCGGCAGCCCATTCCTATTGTATATGGAATGACGATAGCTGAATATGCATTCATGATCGCCGGTGAAGGCTGGTTGAGCGAAAAGGCCAATGCCAAATACGCTTATTACAGAACAGCAGAGAATTCAGTAGATACTCCTTTTCATTTTCAGGTGATAAAATGTAAAGGCTACGATCATAAAACAAAATATGTGCTGCCGGTTAAACCTTCACCCAATCTTCCGAATATCCAGTCAATTTATTTATACCCATCTGTCTGCTTCTTTGAAGGCACGGTATTCAGTGAAGGCCGCGGCACGAATAAACAATTCCAGGTGTTCGGGCATCCTTCCCTGCCAAAAAATCTTTATTCCTTTACTCCCAATCCCAATGAGGGCGCCAAAAGTTCTAAACTATTCGGGCAGCTTTGTTATGGCTGGGATATCTCCGGCACCCCGGAAGAAATCCTGGCAAAAGTGAATAATAAAGTACAGGTAAAATGGCTGATGGAAGCCTACAAGTTGTTTCCTGAAAAAGAAAAATTTTTCCTGCTTCCCAAATCCGGCAAGATGGAAGAGTCTTTTTTTAATAAACTGGCGGGCAATGATGAATTATGGCAACAAATAAAAAGCGGGAAAAGTGAACTGGATATCCGGAACAGTTGGGAACCACAGCTCAGTGAATTCAAAAAAATCCGGAAGAAATATTTGCTCTACGATGATTTTGAATAATTTCTGCATGTAAGATAAAGATGGTGGTTGCGGTGGATTTTTTCCCGGACAACAAACGGGATCTTGAAAAGCAGCTACTACAGTTCCAACATCATTGAATTTCGCGGTAAATCGAACCGGTAAGCTCAGATCAATTGCAGTTGCATAGCAGTTTTGATCAGGGATGCAATGTTCCGGGCATCAAACTTGGCCAGGAGGTTTTTCCGGTGTGTATCTACGGTGGCGGTACTGATAAACAATTTGGCCGCCACTTCATGATTGGTGAGTCCTTCTGCAATCATTCCCAGCACTTCTTTTTCCCGGCGGGTCAGTACGATCTTTTTCTCTTCATTTTTTTGCAAAGTATGGGAAGCCTCATCGCTAAAAAATAGTTTCCCTTTTATAACAGTTTTAATGGCTTCCAGTAATTCCTCCTTCGTAGCATTCTTGAGTACATATCCGGAAGCCCCGCTGTCCATCATCTTTTGAATAAAACTTTGCTGGTTAAAAGTGCTCAGGCCAATAATAAAAATGGAAGGATATTTTTCTTTCAGTTCCTTACACAACTCAATACCGCTTTTATCAGGCAGGTTGATATCCATCAGGATAATATCCGGCTGGTTATGTTGCAAAAAAGCCATGCAGGAAGCTGCATTGGTGGCATGTCCCGACCATTCAATAGTCCGCTCATGCTGAAGTAAGGAGCGGATCCCTTCAATCACCATATAATGGTCATCGACTATGAATACGTTGATTGGCATTATTGTACCTGGAACTATCATTGAAATTAGGTAATATTTAATTCAATATGAACGGAAGTACCCTTATCAGCTGCTGACTGCACATCCAGTCTTCCTTTTAAATACTCCACCCTGCTTTGTATATTACTCCACCCGATCCCTTTTGCTCCCTGCAAAATTACCGGGTTAAATCCTTTTCCATCATCTTCTACAGTGATAGTGATCCCTCCATTGGATTTACTTACCTGCACAATAGCGTTCTTAGCGGCTGCATGCTTCATCGTATTATTGATTAGTTCCTGCACGATCCGGTAAATGGTGATGGAGATGGTCTGATCGAGCATCACATTTTCCATGCCGATTGACTGATAGTTGACCACTAAGGCCCCGCTTTGATTGATATCGTTGCAGAAATCTTTGAGAGCGGTATCTAACCCGAACTTTACCAGTGCTTCCGGCATCATATTATGGGCCACCCGGCGCATTTCCCTGATCGAACTGTCCAGCATATCCATGCTGCGTTCAAAGGCCTGAGCATTCTCAGGTGTCATGATAAGATTTCCTTTCATAGTATTAAATGAATATTTAATGCCTGACAGCATCCCACCCAATCCATCATGCAGGTCTTTGGCCAGGCGGGCTCGTTCCTGCTCCTCTCCTTTTAATACGGCTTCGGTAGCTGTCAATTGTTTTTCTGTTTCTAATTCACTAATGCGTTGCTGCTGTAATTTTTGTTTTTGACTGTACGTTCTGTAGGCAAGCAGTGAGATTAAAAGAATAGTAACTGCACTTCCAACAAGTATATAATTCAGGATGTTTTTTCTTTGTATCTGTACCTTTTGTAATTTTATCTGGCCATCTTTTTTTACTGATTCATATTTTTTTTCAAGTTGTGAAACAAATTTTTTTGATTCAAGGCTAACAGCAGAATCATTTACTCCCTTGTATTTTTGAAAATACTCATAAGCCTCCTTATACTTTCCCGTAACAGCATATACATCTGATAAATATTTATACCCATCATTGAGCATATTAAAATAGTGAATTTCCGCGGCTTGCTTTATTCCCGGCAGTAAATATCTTTCCGCCTCATTATACTTTTTTTGCAAAATAGATACTGCCCCCATTTGTATAAGAGATTCAGCCTTGCCATAGCCATAATTATATTTCACAGAAACATTGTAGCACTTTTGAAAATAAAATTGAGCAGAGTCTAACTTGTTTATTTTTCTAAAAACCTGGGCTGAAATAAGGTAATAAGTTACCAGGATATCGATATTTGAATTTTCATCAGCATAGACTCTTGCACTATCAAGATTAATTTTTGCTTCATTATTTTTTTCCTGTCCTGTCAAGGCATGTGCCAACGACATATAAGACATAAATAAATTCTGCTTATTCATTGTTTGCCTTGAAACAGCTAGCGCTTTATTTGCATATTCCACACTTTTCTCATATTCGTCCAAATCACCAAATAAAGATGATAGGTTACAATAACGTATCGCTAACTTATCTGGCAAACCCAGTTGTTCAAATAATGAAATACATTTTAGTTGATATTGAACAGATTGTTGTGTCTCATTCTGCAATTTCAGCACATTGGCTATATCTCCATAAGCATTGGCCTCCCATAGTTTTGCATTAGGGTGATCGGATTTTTGATAATTAATAACAGCAGTATCAAGACTACTTCTGCAATCGGAATATCTTAAAGAGGAATTGAATAAAAAAGACTGGTTTTGATAAATGCGTCCCAGGTGATAAAATAGTTTTTTTTCACTGGCAAATTTTATTCCATCCCGGTAGGCATTATATGCTTTAGCAGTATCTACCATTTCATAATCAACAGCAAGTCGCATCATACTTAAAGCCCTGTTACTATCAGCCATTGGCTGTTGTAATTCTTTTGTTATGCTATCAACAAGACGTTGTTGAGTTTTTGCTGAATTTAATACAAAAAAGAAGGATATACAGGCAACTATTGTCTTTCTCATACAGTAAAGTAAAGCTTTGTATTCATTTTACAAATAAAGCAAATAGCAACCCTAAAACTCCTCCCCTTTTTCCATGATTTTTTGATTCTCAGGAAATATCCTGTTTTTCAGGGATACATTCATCTTAAATAATTATTCACATTTACATTGGAAATTAAAATAATGAAATGAAAAAAATATTTCTTGCTCTTTCAATGCTCTTTACAACAATATTCGTAAATGCACAACGGAATACCTATCCGGCCGGATGGATATCAATAAATCTCAACGACTTTATGTGTAATAAAGCCACGCAGGATGACCTGTTGAATTTTGATGGCTTTGGTGACGAAGTTTATTTCGTGATATTTTATTCTGTTGCCAACCAATTTGGTGTTACCAAATATTCTAATAAATTAGTTTCAAAAATATATGGTGATACCTATCGTTTCCCTAACCGGGTTCTTGCGGGCGGTGCTAATCCCGATAATAAAGGGGGTATGCTATCGGGAAACCAGTTTTTTCCGGGGGCCGAATTCCCTAACCTGAATAAGATACGTGTAGAAGCCGGTGACTTTATAACCGTTATCCCCACCATCTGGGAATGGGATAATAGCAGTAATAGCCAGGTTCAGGCCAATTTTGAAAGCAGGGTTATTAATTCCTTTAATGTCTTAAACCTTAAAATTGTAGACCTTATCAGGGAATGTTTTGGTTATTATCAATGTTTCCAGATGACAAACCCCTCCGTTATTAATTTCCCCGCATTTAGAGATATGCTTAGCCCATTAAACAATGCTGTAGGAAGCCGTCCTATTGGCATGATGGCATCCGGGGAATTTTCCCCTGTCATTTTTGCTATAAATTCTGAAATGATAAAATCCCAGCATGTGGGTATTTCCACAGATGGGAAAAATTACTCTATGAATTATATAAGTTTTAATATTAATGAAGAATCATTGGGAAATACCCAGGGGCATGGAATTTACAGGCTTCGCTATCATTTTTCATTTGAAGAAGATAAATCAGTGCCATCTCCTCCGCCTCCAGCACCAATTAAAGGAAAGGTTATGCCCGGAAAAATAAAGACTTTGCCTGGTTCTATAAGTATACAAACTGTTTTTAGCATTATAGGCAAATGGTCAGGTATACAAACCAACGACTATGGTCAGTTCCCACAGGCCATTTCTTTTGATTTAACAGACAATGGCGAATATTTAATAAAAGATGTTAACGGAGTATTGGCAGCAAAAGGCAGTTATAATTTTTCAAACAATGTTATTAATGGCTCTTACAAACTATTGAGCAGTGGAGAAACAATTTCTTTTACAGGAACCTATGACCCCGGTACACAAAAACTAAGTTGTACACTCGGGACCGGCACATCTACCACCGGGCAAGGTAAATGGGTAGGAGTAAAGAAATAATTAAATCCTGCTTTTAGGGGATAGATTTGCCTGTAAATAACTACACCTTTAATGCAATCTAAAAAAATTATTCCTGAAGCGGTAAGCGAAAAAGATGGATATAAAGGCGTAGATTATGCAAGGCTTGTGCCATTGCTGATCGAAGCGATTAAAGAGTAGCAAAAACCAATTGAAGAATTAAAAAGTCTTATAAAAGAATAGTTATGAAGAAAATCCTATCATCATGGTTGTTATTCAACGCAGCATTTTGTTATGCTCAACCGGCCGAAGATTATTATGGTCCTGTAACGATCTCCTTTCACGGCTTTATTTGTAACCGTCCTACCAATGACGATCCATTTGGCGGGGATGGTGTAAGCGATGAAGTGAGTGTGCATTTCTGGAACTGGACAACCGTGGCCAATAACCGGGCAAACTATAATGGTATGTCAAAAATCTACGGAGAGAATTTCCTGCTCCCAGACAGGATAAAAGCAGGAACCGCCACTATCAATGGTGGAATAAAAGCAGGTGATAGTTATTACCGGGAAGCTGTTTACGGTGATAGCGAACCCAATATTCTTTCTACCTACGCTGTGATAACTACTTTTTGTTCGCAAAATACATTGATTGCTATCCTTCCTACTATTTGGGAAAGAGATAAGGGGACGTTGTCCACAACACCTATACAGGATTTTGGTGTAGTCACAAATAGAGCTTTCAATGATATGGCAATAAAGCAAAAAATATGGGACTTCCGTAATCAATACACCTATGATGACAGAAACCCATATGGGTTCTTTCTCGCAGGAAGACATATTGGTCTTGATGCCAAATATTCAGGACTCTTTACCGCCAATAAAAATAAACTGGCCAGCCGGCCCATTGGCCTTTTCCCTACCTGGGACTTCAGTTCAGAGTTGATCATACTCACACCTAAGATCATAAAAATAATTTCCGAGAAGGATTACGGTTATGGAAAAGGAATATTACCTGTCAGGTACAATGAGGAGACCTTAGAAAATACGACGGGGCATGGCAATTATATCCTCTTACTGAGATTTGTTTCTGATATTAAAGACAGGAATGCAAATAATCCCCCGTCAAACCTTCTCTCTGTAGGAGTTAAAATCAACAATGCTGCTGCAGGAGAAGAATTTAAATTCCGGCTCCAGTCGGGAGCAAGATTTGATAGTATAACGATAAGAAGCCCGAACACAACTGCTAACTTCCCAACTAAGATAGCTGCCGGTCAGCAATACTATGTTACCCAAACAAAGGGGCCAAGAAACTGCCAGCTTACTAATTATATCGGTATTATTTCTAGGGATACTATTGTAACGGCCAATTGTGGGCTGCCTCCTCAAAACAATCCTCAATATAAAATACGGGTTTCCTATACCAGTTCATTAATGCCAGTCAATGACAGGTATGAACTTGAACTTAACGAAAATGAGAGAATTGTTATAGATACCGGCCATAAGATGGTATATTTTTCCAAACTATTTCGTACTGGCGATTCTTATAAGGTAAAGCAAATCAGCTTTCCAAGAACCTGTAACCTTACTGCCTCCAACGGTACTGAGCGTATAGAACAGGGTATTATTGGCAACCAGGATGTTTCTATCACATTAAATTGCGTCTCTCCTCCATTAACTATTCTCAAGATGAATATAACAGGTATTGAAGGGGGTGAAACTTTTAAATTTGCCGATAATTACGGCCGAACATTCAGTTTTCCTTTTTCTGTTTTGGCTAACTTAGGAGGATATCCGGTTGGAGACCCTTTAATCATAAAACAAACCGGAGGACCACGGCAGTGTGTTATTACCTATCCTTCAACCAATGTACCAAACGAGCCAGGTATTGTTCAGTGTGATTGCCGGAATCCTGCTTCCACCTCTCCTATTAAACCTAAAGGTGAATTCATTTCCCCACCAGGAACAAAAATTGTTCTACAGATTAATAACATGGATACATTGGTACTTACCCAGCCAGCCAATGCCAGTGATAGCTGGTTGCAATCTATGAATTTTAATTTTCGTAAGCCTTATCTGCCAGGTACAGCATATTCTGTACGTATTAAATCTGAGCCACCTAATCTGGGTTGTGCTGTCTATGAAAATGCAACAGGTACCATAGAAGACAGTATTGTTATAAGGGTGAGATGCGATAAAACCTATGATCTTGTCAGCCGCAGCACCGATAATAAGATCCTGAATACGTATTATGAAAGTTTCTTGCCCGGGATCGGCGGACTACAGCAAGATGAAGGGCGTTATGTTGTGTTCGGAGCATACGGCAAAGGCATGGATGGTTCGGATGGAAAATACCGGCAGATTTTTTGGCGTGACAGAAACACAGGTATAACAAAATTGATCAGTAAAGCTTCCGGCGGGGAACAGGGAAATGGTAATAGCAGTGCACCAGTTATTTCCGCCGACGGCAAAAAAGTTGCTTTTGAAACATATGCCACCAATTTCGGTGAAACAGACAATAACACCACCAGGGATGTATATGTATGGAGTGAAAGTTCAGGCACGGTAACACTGGTTAGCAGATCGCAGTTTGGCGGAACTTCAGATGGGGAAAGCTATGAACCGACAATTTCAGGTGATGGAACTGTAATTGCCTATACTTCACATGCAAAAAATATTGTTACACTGCAAGCGCCTTTCTCTACTCCGAATGTATATGTATATAACCAGGGAAGTACTGAGTTCATTACAAAGGACTTCGAAACCGGTAAAGCAGCCGGTGGATATTCTCCTTCGATATCTGAAGACGGAAGGAAGATCGCTTTTACTGCTTATGGCAATCGCCTGGTGGCAAACGATAATAACAATCTGTGGGATATTTTCATCTGGCAAAGTGGAATGCCAACCCTCAAACGAATTAGTCTTACATCTTCCGGAGGCGAAAGAAACCAGGGAACGGAAAGTGCAAGTCGTGTAGTATGGCCATCCATTTCGGGTGATGGACAATTTGTGGCCTATTCCACCACTGCTTCCAATATGGTAGGGGGAGACAATAATGGAATGCAGGACATCTTCATTTGCAATACATCAGGTGGAAATGTAAGAAGGATCAGTACAGTTGCAGGTGGAGATAGTAACGGGGACAGCCCGATCAACCAGGGCGAACGGGTTGGCATAAGCTACAACGGGCAATGGATCACCTACAATACGAATGCGACCAACCTTGGTGTTCCCAAAGGAAATATTGTCTTGCAAAACACGCAATCGGGAAAACTGATTGCAGTTACTTCTATTACAAGGGGAAGTACTGCCCGGCCGGTATTATCGAGAAATGGTTCCTATGTGATAGCTGGTTGTAGTGAAAAGTACGACCCGAGGTTTGCCACATCAGGAATATTTGTTTTTTACCCGCATAAATAATGTATCGGATATTACTTCTAATAAAATAAAAAAATGAAAAAGAAAAAAATATGGATCGGTCTTATATTGATCGCCATCACAGCTACCGCATGGAAAATGGCGGATGATATAATTTCAAAATTGGGTATGGAGCAGGAGGCAGCAAAGAATTACATCATCAGTAATATTATTGGCCGGTTTAGCGACGAGCCAATGGAGGGCGGTGTTGAAGACGGTCCTGCCAATAGTGTTTATGCACAATTAAAATCATTCCGGCTTCCAACAGCGAAACTCCTGCCTGCTATCATCACTGGCGATAAAGCGGCTGCGGCAAAGGAACTGTGCAGCTACATCAAAGAATATGTTGGTACGGAAGAATTTATGAACGGGTACAAAAAGCTGAAGGAATCATCCATGCCGTTAACTGACCGGGGTTCTTCGCTTACCACGCTGAAAAGAAATAGTGAAGTGATTAGGAAGAATATAAAAAATTATCCCAATGATACAAAGTACGTTGCTGAGCAACAAAAAGTACTTGATGAAAACGAGAAACGATTAACAGCCTTGCTGGATGCAGCTAAAAAACCTTTTCTCAATAAGGATAAATGGGAAAAAGCATACCCCGCCGATCCATCCGTTCTTATAAAAAAGCGCTTACAGGAATACTTGCAATTGTCAGCCACGGTTGATTTTACTGCAAAACTTACCGGGACCGGCAAGAAGCAAACGTTTTTAAATCCTGTTTACGAAAAGAAAAGTCTGAAGTGGAAAGCTATTTTCCGGGCGGGTAAAGAAGTAAACGATGTAGTAACCGTCTTAGTAAAAGAATGGCTGAAAGAAGGCGTCAAACTGGCAAGTTTAAAATAATTGACTGGCGATTAAAATGATTAAAAATATTTGTAACCATAGAACAACATAAAATGAAATATTACCTGATCTTATTATTGACGATTACGAGTTGCCGCTTGTTTTCGCAACAACAAACTTTCGACATTGTCAACTTCACAGCTCCAAAAGTATGGACAAAACAAACCAGTGAAAGTTCGGTTCAATTCAGCAAAGAAGATGCAGCCACGGGGAACTACTGTATCATTATGTTATTAAAGTCAGTTCCCGGCACGTCGGAATCAAAAACAAATTTTGATGCTGCCTGGGAAACCGTCGTGAAAGAAATGGTAACCGTTTCTACTGCACCAGAAATGCAGCCACCGGTCACTGAAAACGGCTGGGAAGCACAGACAGGTTATGCGCCTTTTGAAAGTGACGGAACAAAAGGAGTAGTCATGCTGGTTACCTCTACCGGGTTTGAAAAAATGGTCAATATTATGATCATGACCAATTCGGATGTCTATGAAAAAGATATCACCGATTTTTTAGAATCCATCAGCTTTAAAAAGATAACGGAGACCGGAGAAAAGCCCGTTGACAACACTATAACCCCCCCGGTCTCCAATGTTGTTGCCAAAAAGGATGGATTTACATTTACTACGACCAATTTTGATGATGGCTGGAACAGTACAGTACAGGAAGACTGGGTAGAAGTAACAAAAGGGAATATAAAAGCGTTACTCCACTATTCTTTCGAAAGAAATACAGCTTCTTCAGATCCTGATCCTATAACCAATGATGCCTGGAATATACTTGTAGCACCGAGGTACAGCAACCTTAAAAATTATGTTGTGAAATACGTTTCAGATTATGACAGGGTTCATTTGGCAGCCGGTAATCTTACTGACAACACAAGCGGAACAGAAGTGTATGTAGTATTTATTAGTCGCAGTGGCAATGTTTGGATAGAATTTATTTCACCTGATAAAAACGCTTTTGTTCAAGCCTTCGGTATTGACTTCGACGAAGTAGCCTGGAACTCAGACAAAGCAATATTTGAACCCCTATTAAAGCTGGCAAATTGTAACAAATTTGCTGTTGCAGCATCAGATTTAACCGGCAAATGGTCAAGTAACTCTTCAAGTGTACAACAATATTATAATAGATATACCGGAGATAATGCAGGGATGAACTTAAGCACTGCTAACGAAACTTTTCAATTTGGCGTTGGCAATACTTATCAATGGGATTTTGTTTGGGTTAATGGTTTTTCAGGAAGGGAAAAAGTTGTACAAGACAAATTTTCAGGAAAGTTTTCAGTGCCTAACAACTGGCAGGTGAATTTTTCAAAGATTTATAGTGGCCCTAAAACGTACGATGCTTACTTCACCTGCATTAAAGGCGGGAGAATTCTTTGGATGAATGATGCGAAATCACCGGGTTCAGGCATTTTTAAAGGATATGGAAAAGAAAAATAAATGAATATGAAAAATATTATTCTACTACTTTCATTTTCTGCTTTAGTAGTAACAACGTTTGCCCAACAACAAACATTTGACATTACCAGCTTCACACCTTCAATAGGATGGAAAAAAAAAGCTAGCGCAGATGCTATTCAGTTTACAATAGAAGATGCCGCAAAAGGAACTTACTGCATCATAACATTGTTTAAAGCAGTGCCGGGAACCGCTAATCCAAAAGAAAATTTTGATCTGGCCTGGACCTCGGTGGTAAAAGAAATGGTAACCGTTTCAACCGCTCCTGAAATGCAGCCACCAGTTACCGAGGATGGATGGGAAGCACAAAGTGGCTACGCACCATTTGAAAGTGAGGGATCAAAAGGAGTAGTCATGCTGGTTACTTCTACCGGGTTTGAAAAAATGGTCAATATTATGATCATGACCAATTCGGATGTCTATGAAAAAGATATCACCAGCTTTTTGGAATCCATCAGCTTTAAAAAGATAACGACCACCGCAAAAAAGACCGTTGTCAACCCCATAAAACCCCCGGTCACTAATGTTGTTGCCAAAAAGGATGGATTTGCATCTACTACAACCAATTTTGATGATGGCTGGAACAGTACGGTACAGGAAGACTGGGTAGAAGTAACGAAAGGAAATATAAAAGTGCTGATCCATTACCCCAATAAAAATGCAGATGCCTATAATTCCGTTTTACTGGATGGGTTAAAAAACGCCTGGAATATCCTGATAGCTCCCAGGTACAGCACCGCCAGCAATTTTGAATTTAAACCCGTTAGTGGCTGGCAATCGATTGAATTTGGAGAGGCTGATGCTGTAGAAAAAATAACTGGAAAAAAAATGCATGTGGTGCTTTTCAAATATAATTACTCCAATGGAAGCGGGAAATACATGGAGTTTATAACGACCGATAAGAATTCGTTCGAAAAGGAATTTGGTGCATATCACCAGGAATCCTCTGGCTGGGAGAAAATGGAAAAAATGGCGAACTATAACAAATTTGGCGTGGCTGCAGCTGACCTCACAGGTAAATGGACCAACGACTTTAGTGGCCTTACCCAATATGTAAATGCGAATACCGGTGCAGGTGCCGGTGCAGATACACATGCATCCAACCAGTCCTTTGAATTTTCTACTGCCAACTCTTATAAATGGGATATCGCTATGGCCAGTGGGTTTGTAGGAAGTATCAAATTTCAAAGCCGTAAGTCGGCCGGAAAATTTTCCCTGCCGGGCAATTGGCAGGTCAATTTCTCCGATATAGAAGGTAAACCCAAACAATATAACACCTATTTCTCCTGCATTAAAGGTGCGAGGATACTTTGGCTGCAGGATAAGAGCTATGGTGATTATACCGGGTTTGGAAAAAGTAAATAAAAAATTATTATAATCAATTACACCATTAAAAACTTACCATGAAAATTAAACATCAGCTAAGCGGATTGATCCTGCTTGTAAGCACCGTATTCTTTACTGGCTCTGCCGCAGCTCAAAAAGAAAGAACAACGAAGATTGAACAGTTGGCAGAACTTCCAAAATCAAAGACACATATTACCAAAGAGTTGGAAGCCCGTATAATTGAAACAGTAAAACCCGTACTGGAACAAATTGAAAAATTATTAAGTGAAGATGGCTCGGGTAACTACGCACTCTATAAAGATGAAGTACGAAAAGTAAACGAAGCTAAAAGCGCTGATGAAAAAATGCTGCTGTTACAAAAAATTCAAAAAAATTTTTACCCCTTTATAAAAAGTATCTGGGACCAGGCAAAAATTGATGATAACCAATATCAGCAAAAAATCAAAGGACTTTTCCCGGATCATCTGAAGGAAACGATCCGCTTTAAAGAATTCCTGAACTTCACCATTAGTTCAAGCAGTCAAAAACCCATTCCCCCTCCTCCACCCAAACCCTCCAATACTTGTGTGGATGCAAATACATTATTCAAGGGGCTTTTTGGCATTGACGGAGGTGCTATTGGCAGCGTGCAGGTGCAGGTAGCTCCGGCAAGGCCACCAAGTCCTGCAGAGATCGTAGTAGGTGCAGGTGCAGCTATCATTGGCTTTTACAGGGGACAAGGCTGGATCCGCAATACGATAACGATACCTGGTACTTTTCCGAGCGATAGCAGGTCATTGCGGTCTAAAAAAACCTTTGACTGGAGAGGGACCGCCAGTGCTGCATCAATTGCAGGCTGTTCCTGGTCTACGGTTGCTTATAGTTCGGCGCCAAACGATACTGACTTTAGGAGTAGCGGTGAAATTTATACCGCCGTGGCACCGGTGATCTTTCTATGTATATTCACTAAGAAAGCATCCAAAACTGAAGAAGCTGTATTTAGTAAAACAGATCTAACCGGTCTGCAGTTTGGATTAACTTGTTATGGAAGTGCCACCTCTTCTATTTTTCTCTCGCATGCCCATGCACATTCGGCCGCTGCTATTATAAAGTGGGAAGTATGTGAAGAATAAACATAATCGTATTAAATTAATTCACTACTGTCCAACTGTGAAGATAATAAAAACGCTGGAACGTATGACATTATTGGTTTAGAGGGTAGTTCTTTGATTTTTTGATTTCAATTTTAGAAAAATCTAAAATTGATGAATGCAGGTAAAACGTTTTTAGCGCAAGTGATGGACTTTGTGCCTAAATATGAATTTGATAAATTGGTAGAGAAGTACAAAGGCAATTACAAGGCACAGGAATTTAGTTGTTGGGAACAATATGTATGTATGGCATTTGCCCAACTCACACAGCGAGAAAGTCTTCGTGATATAGAAACTTGCTTGAGAACAGTATCCAATAAATTATATCATTGTGGGATAAAAAGTAAGGTTGCTAAATCAACGTTGGCTTATTGGAACGAAAGCAGAGATTGGCGAATATATGCAGAGCTAACGCAACTGCTTATTGCTACTGCACGAAAACTTTACCAAAACGACAATGATTTTTTGAAAGATTTGGATGCCACTGTTTATGCGTTTGATAGCACCACCATTGATTTGTGTTTGACATTGTTTCCCTGGGCAAAATTCCGTACAACAAAGGCAGCAGTAAAAGCGCATACATTGCTTGATTTGCAAGGAAATATTCCATCGTGGATATTTATTACAGATGGAAGTGTACACGATGTAAATATATTAGACTTACTGCCAATTGAAGCAGGTGCATACTATGTTATGGATAAAGGATATGTTGATTTTGAAAGATTGTATACCATTCATCAAGCATCAGCATTTTGGATAACAAGAGCAAAGGATAATTTTAGTTACACCCGGCAATATTCAAGCCCGGTAAAAAAAGTATCGGGTATAATATGCGACCAAATCGGAAATTTAAAAAGAGAAAAAGCATATCAAAATTATCCTGAAAAAATACGAAGAATAAAATATTGCGATAGCATTTCAAAAACACTTATGTGTTTATCACAAACAACAAAATATTAGATGCCACAATGATAGCAGCATTATACAAGCAACGGTGGCAGATTGAATTGTTCTTTAAATGGATTAAACAACACTTGAAAATTAAATCGTTTTTTGGAACAAGCAGAAATGCCGTTCATACTCAAATATGGATTGCAGTAAGTATTTATGTTTTAATTGCCATCATTAAAAAAAGATTAAATTCAGAACATTCACTCTACACTTTATTACAAAAATTAAGTGTTTGTATTTTTGAGAAAATGCCCATAAATCAGGCATTTCAAGAGATTGAATTACAAAAGACTAATAATATAAACCCTAACCAGCTGAATTTGTTTTAGTTAAGATTGGACAGTAGTGAAATTAATTATATGAAAACCATATGTCTTACCCTTTCCCTTTGTTTAGCCTGCCTGGGATTGATGGCCCAGCTGCAAACATTCGATATCACTACTTTCAAGGCCCCTGCAGGTTGGAAAAAGCAGGCTACAGCGAGTGCTGTTCAATTTTCAAAGAAAGATGCTTCAAAAACCAATTATTGCATCATCTCCGTTCTGAAAGCTGTTCCGGGCTCTGCCAACTCGAAAAAAAATTTTGATGCTGCCTGGGGAACAGTGGTAAAAGAAATGGTAACCGTTTCCACCGCTCCTGAAATGCAACCACCAGTTACCGAGAATGGCTGGGAAGCACAAACCGGTTATGCATCTTTTGAAAGTGATGGATCAAAAGGAGTAGTCATGCTGGTTACTTCTACCGGGTTTGAAAAAATGGTCAATATTATGATCTTGACCAATACGGATATTTATGAAAAAAATATCAGCAGCTTTTTGGAATCCATCGTATCCTCTTAGCCAACCCCTTCATTTTTTATTCAATAGTGCAACATAATTTTGCGGCAACAGTTCTTCTATAGCATTTATTTTATGGTCGTTGATGTTTTCAAAGACATAGGTAAGCCATTGGATA
>Ga0163149_10000151_pt1 | contig 88223 bp, 78 predicted proteins | sample OliLakLV19MP5G1_FD_148604 | JGI IMG/M metagenome (GOLD analysis project Ga0163149, IMG submission 148604) | Freshwater microbial mat bacterial communities from Lake Vanda, McMurdo Dry Valleys, Antarctica - Oligotrophic Lake LV.19.MP5.G1 | ecosystem: Environmental > Aquatic > Freshwater > Lake >...
ATTCTCTGAATAAATACTATGGAAAATAATAAACATTTAGCCGACGGATTCGTTAATGGATTAAAGAATTTTGCAACCAAACTCGAAGAAGGTCAATTGGAGGCTGCTTTAGGAAAAGCCGAAGCGAAAGATAAATGGAACGAGTTCAATACAAATTTCAAAAAATTTATTCACGAATCAAAAATGGATTTTCATAACGGAACAGGCATTATAGGAAACTTGAGAACAAAAGCCGAAAATTTAGAACTACAGTATGAACTTGGTAAAGCAGACCTAAAGGATTCTGTGAATGAAACTAAGAAAAAGTTGAACACAGCAATTCAGGAGATCGACTTTATGCTCCAAGAAAAACTTTAACACAAATTAAAAAGATCTCATAAAGAAGGGCTTTTTAATTCTATCTTAAATACAACATCTCGCGGTATTTTGGCAGAGGCCAAACTTTATCATCTATAATGTATTCCAATTTATCAACTTGATATCTTATCACTTCAAAATAGGATTTCACTTTGTCGCAATACACATGGGCCTTCTTCTTTTCTGAATCCAAATTATTCGCTTTCTTGCGCTCTTCACGCATTTCGTCGGCTGCCTTTTTTATGATATTAACTCTATCACTTATTTCATGAATAAGATTTAACTGGATTTCAGCTGCTTTTTTAAATTCATCATTAGATAAAATGGTTTTTAATCCAGTTACATTATCTACAATGGTTTTTTGATATGAAATAGCGGCAGGTAATATTTGATTATTTACCATATCAGCAATGATACGAGATTCGATTTGAATTTTTTTGGTATACGTTTCCAAACTAATTTCGTAACGCGCTTCTTGTTCGCGGTGATTCAAAATACCTTGCGATTCGAACATCTGCAATGTTTTCTTAGAGATCATAGCCTCCAAAGCTCCAGGAGTAGTTGGAATATTACTTAAACCGCGTTTTTTTGCCTCTGCCTTCCACTCATCGCCATATCCATTTCCTTCAAAACGAATTTTTTTACTGGCAATAATGTATTTTTTCAAAGTTTGGAAAATTGCTTCGTCCTTCTCCACTTTTTTATTCATCAACTCATCTACTTCTTTTTTAAATGATACCAATTGCTCAGACATTATTGCATTCAACACAGTCATTGGTCCGCCGCAGTTTGCCGAAGAACCAACTGCCCTGAACTCAAATTTATTTCCTGTAAAAGCAAATGGTGATGTTCTGTTTCTATCGGTATTATCTAAAAGAATATCCGGAATGCGACCAATATTCATTTTCAATGCCGTTTTTTCTTCAGGACTCATTTTACCATTATGCACCGCTTTTTCCAATTCATCTAATACATTAGAAAGTTGTTGTCCTAAAAACACCGACATAATTGCTGGTGGCGCTTCGTTTGCGCCTAAGCGATGATCGTTATTTGCAGAAGCAATAGAGGCACGCAATAGATCAGCATGCTCATGAACTGCCATTACAGTATTTATGAAAAATGTCAAGAATTGTAAATTTGTTTTTGGCGTTTTACCCGGCGATAATAAATTTTTTCCGGTATTAGTTGCTAAGCTCCAGTTATTATGCTTACCGCTTCCATTTACGCCTGCGTAAGGTTTTTCGTGCATCAACACCCGGAAATTATGACGGATAGCAACTTTTTCCATTACATCCATCAACAATAAATTATGATCAACCGCTAAATTTGTTTCTTCAAAAACGGGAGCACACTCAAACTGTGCGGGTGCAACTTCGTTGTGACGAGTACGAACAGGAATTCCTAATAAATGTGCTTCGTATTCAAAATCGCGCATATAGGCAGCAACTCTTTCAGGAATTGATCCCCAATAATGATCTTCCAATTGCTGTCCCTTTGCAGCAGCATGGCCAAATAATGTACGGCCAGTTTGTTGTAAGTCGAAACGAATATTATATAACGCTGAATCAATTAAAAAATATTCTTGTTCCCAACCTAGGGTTGCTATAACTTTAGTTACGCTCTTATCAAAATACTGACAAACATCTGTAGCAGCTTTATCTAAAGATTGTAACGATTTTAATAATGGTGTTTTAAAATCTAATGATTCGCCGGTGTACGAAATAAAAATTGTTGGAATACATAATGTTTCTCCCCAAATAAATGCAGGAGATGTTGGATCCCAAGCTGTGTAACCGCGTGCTTCAAATGTATTTCTAATTCCTCCATTTGGAAAAGAGGAGGCATCAGGTTCTTGTTGTACTAAAGCATTGCCACTAAAACGTTCAATAGCGCGCCCACCTTCAATTGGTTCAAAAAAACCATCATGCTTTTCGGCGGTAGCTCCTGATAAAGGCTGAAACCAATGTGTAAAATGTGTTACACCTTTACTTTGCGCCCAAGCTTTCATGCACGCTGCAACTTGATCGGCCATTTTGCGCTCAACAATTGTTCCTTGATTCATAGATTGCTGAATGCTTTGAAACGCTTCTTCCGAAAGAAACTCGCGCATGGCATCTTGCCCAAATACGTTGGAGCCATAGTACTTTGATACTTGCTCGTTAGGTTTGTTCAACTCAATTGGCTTGCGACTGATTGCCTCTTGTAGTGCTAAAATACGTCTAGTACTCATTTTTATAGTGGGTTAAGTAGGTTTTTACTAAATATTGACAAAAGTAGGCCAAAAAATGGGGGTTCAAACAAAAAATATCAACTTTTTTAATAAATGATGCCCAAAAAATGGGGGTGTTAACAACAAAACGTGGTTTTATGGGATTTCCAGAGAAAAAACGAAAATTATAAACAGCCCTTATTTTCTATCTGAACGGTTTAGATTTTCATAGCCAAAAGCTCTAACTTGTGTACATAAATTCTTTACAATGAAAAAACGAACTATTCTACTTGGCTTATGTTTTGTTACTTGCCTTTTGAAAGCACAAACTGTAACGCCAATGGTTTATTCAAATCAAGGTGGTTACAACGTTGCTTCCGGTGGATCTATATCTTGGACTGTTGGTGAACCAATTAGCGAGACTTATACTACAAGTACAAAAATGACCACTATGGGTTTTCATCAGCCCGAACTTGGCCTTGCTACTTTAATTAAAGAGCAAAGCACTCAAACTGAATTCCTCATTTTTCCAAATCCCGTTAAAGAATCACTTACTGTAAGCTTCAAAGATCTTGATATTGGCATTTACAAAATACAACTATTTGATGATCTGGGAAAATTAGTATTTAAAACAGAAAGTGAAATAAAACAAGATAGCAAAATGGTAAGCATTGATCTATCTCAATTTGCTGCCGGAAATTATTTTCTTAGGATAGCCAATTCGCAATTAGATAAAACAGTTAAGATCTTTAAAACGTATTAATAAAAAGAAAAATGAAAAAACAATTACTCCTAATTATTTTCTGTTTACTATTAGCAATGGGAATGAATGCGCAAGTTCCTCAATCTATAAAATATCAAGGTATTGCTCGTAACTCTGCAGGACTTGCCTTAAATAGCCAAGTTATCTCTGTAAGAATATCTATTCGCGATAACTCTGCTGCTGGTCCAATTGTGTATCAAGAAACACACAACACTACAACTAGTCCTTATGGTTTGTATAATTTAAATTTAGGAACAGGAACTCCGCTTACCGGTACATTTAGTGCGATCAATTGGGGAGTGAGTACAAAATTTATTGAGCAAGAAGTTGATTTTGGTGCAGGCTTTGTAAACATGGGCGCCTCACAATTTCTAAGTGTTCCTTATGCATTATATGCGGCAAATGGTCCTGTTGGCCCTGCGGGCCCGCAAGGCCCTATTGGCCCAACCGGAAACACCGGACCAATAGGTCCTGCCGGCACAACCGGACAAGATGTTTATGAAGTTTTTGGAACTGCACAATTAATTGTATCAACGTCTACTTCTTTGTATACATTAATACCAGGATTAGCGCAAACCATAACTATTCCTGCAAACTGCAAAGTTATTGTAAGCACAGATGGCGGCGTGCAATCAACCGGCGCCACTAATACAAGTTTTTCGGTATTGGATATTGGGATTTTTGTTGATGGTTTTGTTTCGGCTTCAGGTGGACAAAGACGGCTTGCCATTGCCAATACAACCGCATTAGCTCAATTGATCCAAAATTGGTCAATGGAAAGAACATATACACTCACGGCAGGTTCTCATACCTTTGAGGTAAAAGCAGTAAGTGGTGCTGCAGGAAGTTCTAATGCAAATGTGAGTAGTAGTTCAGCGCCTCAATTGCAAGGCACCCTAAGAGTAACTATTATTAAGCTTTAAATTTATTTATAACAATATCAAAGTCTCGGCTAAATTAGCCGAGACTTTTTTGTTTTCAATTAAAAAGGAAACAAACTCACATTCCTAAACTTATTTCTTGATATTTTTTTAAAGTCTCCAAACGCTTGTGCAGTAAGGGATACAAGACTATCCTTTATTATTAAAACAATTTAGAGTTAGGTTCATTTAAGTAAACATTCATATGTTTCTAAAAATATTCAGAAAAAAACGAACCTTTTTAAAAATGGTCTCGTACAATAATACAAAACCCCTCACTAACCAATAACCCCTCACCGCTCAATGCTTACGGGGGCTGGTACACTAAAAAACATCCATATAATTAAACAATTTAAAATTAAAACGTAAAACAAACATGAAATCGAAGATTCGTGAATCCTTTAAATAAAAAATTCAAAACATGAACAAAACACTAACCTATTTAAAACTTATCTGTTATGAAAACAATATTAACTCTAATAGCACTGGCGCTTACCATTCAGGTAATGGTAAAAGGCCAAACACAAGGGAACCAAGCGTCTAAAAAAGGTAAATTCGAAAACTTAATTGTAGGCGGTTCAATTTCGGCTTATAATAAAAGCCTTCAAAGCACTTCCACTTTAAAAGACGCACAATCCTACCAAGCACAAGCAGAAGAACTGCAGTTATCGGAAAAGAAACTGCGTGCACAGGCCAATACCAAAAAAGGTCAAGAAAAAGCACAACTCATAGCCTCAGCAAATAAAATTGCTAAACAAATAGAGGCAATTCAAATACAAGCATCAGAGATCTACGGTAAATTCAATCTTGAAACATTTCAATTTGTTGAAGAAGTGTATTCTGCCCTTTTAAAAGATCCAAACGTAAATGACAGTTACATTAACCGTTCGGAGCAATTAAAAATACAGGCGGAGCAAACTTTAAAGCTTGCCAAAGAGATGCGACAAGAAGCATACGCCATGCCAAATAACGCCGGTAAATTAGGCACTATGCAAAATGCCGAAGAAATGGAAGGCATTGCTCTTGGTAAACAAAAAGAAGCTGTAAATATTCTTAATAAAGTTAGCAGTGTAACCTTCGCCATCAAATAATAAGCTAATTACAATCAAATGAATTACACGTTTGGTCTGATAGATAAACTCACAAGCGTATCTTCACCAGATCATACCAACCCGTCACGACACGTCGTGACGGGTTTTGGTATTGTAGGTCAATTTTTAAACACAAATGCTTAAAGAAAAGTTTATACACTAATTAGTCGAACCTCAAAAAGTATTTTTTATTATTTGGGCGCCTTATCGGGCTATCACTTCAAGCTTGTTTGCCCTTTGCTATGTTTGTCGCACTGCGGGGTCTCCGCAGAAAAAGCGAAGCCTACTCGTTGCGCAAACATTAAGCAAAGCCCTAAACAAGGCTTTTCATTCTATCCCGGGCGCAGCATTGCGGTTTAATTTACACTTAAAAATATCTACCGCTTTTTTATCCCTTTTTACTTTTTTCGGTAGATTTTTATCGCACTATTTTTAAACAAACTCAATAATAACAAGGCTTACAGAGTTTTTGAGGGGCGACTAATTAGGCTTGTGACTTCGCGACTTTGTGGCAAAAAAAAGCCCGTAAAAAACGGGCTCTAATTTAATTTCCAAATTCGGAATAGAACTTAATTCGCATGATGCGTAATTCTTGTTCGGTATATTCATCACCACCCAATTCTTTCACTGCTTCGTCGATACTATCGGTTGTACTTTCTTTAAAATATTCTAACACTTCCTCCTGCTTCTCTTCGTCCATTATATCGTTGATGTAATAATTCAAGTTCATTTTTGTACCCGAAGCAACAATGGTCTCAATTTCTGTTATCAATTCGTCCATGTTAATACTCTTGCTCTTGGCCATTTCTTTCAATCCAACCTTGCGATCAATGTTTTGAATGATGTAAACTTTTAAACCCGATTTATTTACAACTGACTTGATCACCATATCCATTGGACGCTCAATATCATTCTCATCTACATACTTTTTAATGAGTTCGATAAATGGCTTACCATATTTTATAGCTTTACCTGCGCCAACACCGCTGATCTTTGTTAACTCTTCGCTAGTGATAGGATATTGAATAGCCATTTCTTCTAAAGAAGTTTCTTGGAAAACAACATATGGCGGTAAATTTTTTGCTTTAGCAGTCTTCTTTACTAGATCCTTTAGCATACCAAACAAAACTTCATCCGAGGCTGCTCCACCTTTGCCTCCCATCATTGCATCATCATCCGAACGATCGGTTGTGGTATAATCATGATCGCGAGTGAATTTAATGCTGTGTGGTTTTTTCAAGAAGGCATGACCTTTATCGCTCACTCTTAATAAACCGTAATTCTCAATATCTTTTATTAAATAACCATTTACAATAGCCTGACGAAGCACAGCTTGCCAAAAACGTTCTTCTTTATCGTCCTCAATTCCTTTACCCCAACTTTCTAATGTGTTATGCTTGTATGATTTTGAAGTGGCGGTCATCGTGCTCATTAACACATTTATTACATCGCGCAACTTGTGTTTCTCTTTCATTTCCACAACAGCCTCAATAACTAACTCAAGATCTTCTTTTGCTTCAAATTTTTGTTTTGGATGGCGACAGTTGTCACACATCTCATTACATTTCTTTTCTTCAAACTCTTCACCAAAATAATGAAGTAAGAATTTACGACGACAACTGCTGGTTTCGGCAAACGATGATGTTTCGGCCAACATTTGTTTTCCTATCTCTTGCTCTGCCACCGGTTTATCCTTCATGAATTTTTCTAGCTTCACTATATCATCATAGCTATAGAACGTTAAGCAATTTCCTTCACCGCCATCACGACCCGACCTGCCTGTTTCTTGATAATAGCCTTCTAATGATTTTGGAATATCATGATGAATAACATAACGCACATCCGGCTTGTCTATTCCCATTCCAAATGCAATAGTTGCTACGATCACATCCAGGTCTTCCATTAAAAATCCATCTTGTGTTTTTGCGCGCTCTTTAGCGTCAAGCCCTGCATGATATGCGGAAGCTTTTATACCATTCACTTTTAAAACATTAGCAACCTCTTCAACTTTTTTACGACTCAAACAATAAATAATGCCGCTTTTGCCTTCATTTTGTTTTACGTATTTTATAATTTCCTTTATTACATTTTGCTTAGGACGTATTTCATAATAAAGATTAGAACGATTAAATGATGACTTAAATAAATTGGCATTTTGCATACCAAGATTCTTTTGAATGTCCTGCTGTACTTTAGGAGTTGCAGTAGCGGTTAAGGCCATTACCGGAATATTATCTCCTAACGAATCTATCAATGGGCGTAAACGACGGTACTCAGGACGGAAATCATGTCCCCACTCCGAAATACAATGAGCCTCATCTATCGCAAAAAAAGAAATTTTAAATTCTTTGAAAAACGCTAAATTATCCTCTTTTGTTAATGTTTCGGGTGCTACATAAAGTAGTTTTGTTTTTCCATCGGTAACATCTTTCTTTACTTTAAGTGTATCTGCTTTATTTAACGATGAATTTAAAAAATGTGCAATACCATCCTGGTCGCTAAAACCTCTAATGGCATCTACCTGATTCTTCATTAAAGCAATAAGTGGCGAAACTATAATAGCAGTTCCTTCATTCAATATGGCAGGTAACTGGTAGCATAAGCTTTTGCCTCCACCGGTTGGCATTATTACAAATGTGTCTTTACTAGCTAAAATGCTTTTAACAATCTTTTCCTGAGTTCCTTTAAACTTGTCAAAGCCAAAAAAGCTTTTTAGCGATTCTATTAATTCTGGTGTTCCTACTTCGGCAATCATGTGTGCGGGTGATTAAAATGTATGTCTTGTTGAGTGAATAATTTATGACTCTCCTATAAAGTTATACATAAAAATTTGAATAAAACAAAACAATTATCTGTATCTCACCAATTTTTAGATGATTTATTTAAAATGGCAGACGGAAGAAAAGTTAAAACCTAGAAATTAGGGCTCATTTGCCTAAAATACCTTAAAACATAAATGAGTGAAAAAAGCGAGATGCCAATATAGATATAAAACATTACCCCGGTTTCATTGATTAGAATGTTGAAGTATATTTTGCAAAAGAACACCATGACAAATCCTAAAGCACCCCACTGTTTAAAATGCCATAAACCCACAAAAGAAATAAATTGAAATGCAATGATGCTTCCATAAACTGCTGGCATCAAAATTCCTAACTTTTTAATACCGGGTGAGAACACCTGGGGAAATGATATAAGAACCAGTATAAAACCGATGATACAAATTACGCTTATGACTTTTGGTCTCATTAGTTACTTCGTATAGCTTCTACAGGATCCAATTGCGAGGCGCCATACGCGGGTATAAAACCGCTAATAACACCAATAAGTACCGAAACTGTGAGTCCTAAAAATATATTTGTTGCCGATAAACTAATATCCATATCAATAACATCTTTACCTGCCAAAGTAATAAGATAAGTAAGTAATAACCCAATGGCACCTCCTGCCAAACTCAATAAAACACTTTCGGTTAAAAACTGAATAAGAATAAAATAATTTTTTGCACCCAAGCTTTTTTGAATGCCAATGATATTTGTTCTTTCACGTACCGAAACAAACATGATGTTAGCGATTCCAAAGCCGCCAACTAAAATAGAAAAACCACCAATGATCCAACCTGCAGTTCCTATTACCGCAAACATCATATCAAAACCTTGACTTAATAAACTAATTTCATTTAACGCGAAGTTTTGATCGGCATAAGGTTTTAAGCGGCGCACAGAACGCATGATGCCCATTAATTCATCGCTCATTTCGCCATTAGTGATGCCGGGTTTTGCTTTGGCCATAATAAATGGGTCTGCATTTTCTGACTTCACATCTAAAAATCTGCGTCCAAAATTATAAGGCACCATTACTTGAGTATCCATACTTGGGCCAAGCATACTTTCGCCTTCTTTTTTTACAACGCCAATTACTGAGCACTTGTAGCCATTTATTTTTATGTCTTTACCAATTGGATATTCATTCGGAAAAAGTCCCTCGCTAACTTGCGAACCAATAATAGCAACAGCGTAACCGGCATCCGTTTCGGCGGTTGTAAAATATCTTCCTTCGGCAAGATCAAAACTCTTGATCTTATTATATTCTTGTGAAATACCGGCTACAATAACTCTTTCAATACTGCTGGAGCCGTGTTTTACAGTTTTCCTTTGCCCCATTCTAAACGCTAAGGCTGTTGTGGTTTTACTATATTTTTGTAACTCTTCTAGTTCTTCGTACTTTGGAATAGGCCTATTCATGTATTTCCACCAAGGATAATTTTCTCCAAAACTCCAAGGCCATTTTTGAACGTAAATCACATTGCTTCCTAGCGATTGAACCGATGAACGGATATTGTTTTCTAAACTATCTACAATGGTGAACACTAAAATGATGGCAAAAATACCAATGGTAATTCCTAACAAGCTTAAAAACGACCTGAGTTTATTACCCACAAGCGCCTGCCAGGCAAACAATACACTCTCTTTAAAAAGCAGCAGAATCATAGTGTTTAATTTGTTGTTGAAGTTACAAACTATAATCTGTTTCATATTCGTTTGTTGGTGAGTTATTTGACCGCTTATGGAGTTTTTATACCGGAACTTACTGGTAAAAAATACGATGTATTTGTGCTTTTTCATTTAATAACAAGTAATGGCATTACTAAGAAATAATTGTTAATTTTGAGGCTTTAATAACCTATCATGAAGAAAATAATCAATACACCCAATGCTCCGGCACCAATTGGTCCCTACAATCAGGCATTGATAGTTGGCGATACTGTTTATCTAAGCGGCACCATTGCCATGGATCTACAAAGCAAACAATTGATCAAAGCTCCTATTAAGGAAGAAACCAAGATTGTAATGGATTATATTGGCGAGATTTTAAAAGCAGCAGGATGTACATTTGATAATGTGGTAAAAGCCACCATCTTTTTGAACGATATCAATAACTTTGTTCATGTGAATGAAGTTTATGCCAGTTACTTTAAAAACGACTTCCCTACCAGGGCTACTATACAGGCCGCTAGGCTTCCAAAAGACGCTAACGTTGAGATAAGCGTTGAGGCTAAATTGTTTTAAGGGCGCTTTAGTGCATTTGGCCTAAAATTTAACACTTTTTTTGGTTTTTTCGGTTTTTTGTCTATCTTTACTATACTAAACTAGACGAGAAATTATGAACATTTTTGTAAGTAACATCAGCTTTAAGGTCCGTGAACAGGCCTTATCTGAATTATTTTCAGCCTACGGTGAAGTTACCGGCGTGAGAATAATTAAGGACAAAGAAACCAAGCGTAGTAAAGGCTATGGTTTTGTTGAGATGGCAAATGACGATGAAGCAAATGCCGCCATCAATGCACTTAACGGTACTTCACATTTTGAGAGAGCAATCGTAGTTGCTGAAGCAAAAGGCAAAAAAGAATCTTCTCCCAATTCAGAAAACAGCTCAGAAGCAGGATATTAAGTAAGACTTGCTCTTATAATACTTTAACCCGATCATTAATAGTTGAATTCGCTATACTTGATCGGCTTTTTTATTTCTGATAAACGAACCGCATTTTCCGACCACAGATTTTCTTCACAAATTATTAAGTCAAGCATCAAAAATTCTTTAAGCTTTGTTATTATTGGGTTTGTTTTAATAAAAGTGGTAAAAATCTGCCAGGAAATAAGACAATGGCTTTTAAAAACGGCAGATAATTTTAATTGTAAACTAAACCGAAATGCCGCGCCCGCGATAGAGCGGAAAGCCCCCGCGAGGATTTTGCCTGCCTGTTCGGTAGGCAGGCGTTGCGGCGCTTAAGAGAGGAGGCGACCATAGGAAGCCACCGCAGCTTTAGCGCCGCTGCAAAATACCGCGGGGCTTGAAGTGAAAGCGCGATATGGCGCCCAGCTAATTGAAAGACACTTTTTGAGGTTCGACTAATTAGTGTAATTGGTGGCGAATGCTCTTTTACCCACAAAACTTACCAACATCGCATCAAAAACGCTAAGTGATTTACTATCTTTAAAGTCCCTATTTAATAAAAAGTGATACCTCGCGATACCGTTGAAAAAATAATTGAAGCAGCTCGAGTTGAAGAAGTGCTAGGTGAATTCATCACTTTAAAAAAAAGAGGCGCTAATCTTTTGGGTTTATGCCCTTTTCACGGCGAGAAAACACCCTCCTTTACCGTTTCACCCGTAAAAGGTATCTACAAATGTTTTGGTTGCGGTAAGGCAGGAAACAGCGTTAATTTCATAATGGAGCACTTGAGCCTTTCTTATCCCGAGGCATTAAAATGGCTTGCTGGCAAATATGGAATTGAGGTTATTGAAAAGGAAGTAACTCCCGAAGAAAAAGAAAGACTTGACGAGCGAGAGAGTATGCTCATTGTGATGCAATATGCCGCTAGGTATTTTGTAGATAACATGAACAATACCGACGAAGGTCGCTCGATTGGTTTAGGATATTTTATTGAACGTGGTTTGCGACCGGATATCATTCAAAAATTTCAAATTGGTTATAGTTTAGAAGAACGTCGCGCTTTTACCAACGACGCAGTAAAAGCTGGATACGCTCCAAAATATTTGGCCAAAACCGGAATGAGTATTTTGAGCAATACCTATGTTGAAGGAAACGAAATTCAACAAGCTGATGTTTTTGACAGATACGCAGGCCGTGTGATGTTCCCAATTACCGATGAAGGTGGACGCGTAGTTGCTTTTGGTGGAAGAACTTTATCCAGCGAAAAGAAAGTTGCTAAGTATATCAATAGTCCTGAAACGGATATTTACCACAAAAGCCGTGTGCTTTATGGTTTATCGCTTGCAAAAAAATTCATCCAACAAAAAAATGTTTGTTATTTGGTGGAAGGTTACATGGATGTAATTGCCATGCACCAAACGGGCATTGAAAACGTGGTGGCCAGCAGCGGAACAAGTTTAACCATTGAACAAATAAAAGCTATTCATCGTTTTACAAGTAATATTGTTGTGTTATATGATGGTGATGAAGCCGGACAAAAAGCAAGTGACAGAGCAATTCCTTTATTGTTAGAAGAAGGAATGAATGTGAAGTTGCTAATGTTTCCCGACAATCACGATCCGGACTCTTACAGCCGATTAGTAACAGCAGAAGAATTTGCCGTCTATTTAGAAAAGAACGCCCAAGATTTTTTGATCTACAAAGCACGTAAGTTAAGTGCTGAAACAAAGAACGACCCGATAAAAAAAGCAACAGTAATAAAAGATCTTGTTGCTAATATTGCTTTAATTCCTGATACAATCATTCGGAGTGTATATGTAAAAGAATGCTCTAACATTATGGAGATGGAAGAGCAGATCCTTCAAACCGAAGTAAATAAACTGCGACGAAAAAGCGGCGATAAAGGAAAAAGTTCTTATGAACAGGTTGCCGAAACTCCTGAACTCAATGAACTCTTAGGAATTCCGGAGGAAAAAGAAGTTGAAGAGATCATTCGTTTTGAAGAAAAAGAATTGCTCCGGTTAATGATGAATTACGGAAATATTTTAATTAGCGTAGATGGTGAAGATGAAGATAAAGTAATACATAGTTTTGAGATGACCATAGATGAATTCATCATTATGGAACTTTGCCGTGATGAAATTGATTTTGAAGATCCCATTCATCAATTGATAATGGATGAATTCATGCATGAGATCTCCAATGAACGCTTGCCCCTACTAAACTTTTTTATACAACATCAAAACCCTGCTATAAGCACATTTGCTATTAGTAACGCGCAAATAAATTATACCTTAAGTGAGAAATGGGGACGTTTTGGTGTAATTATAACAGATGAAAAAAATGAAGTGAAAAAATCTGCTGAACATTTTTTATTTAGCTTGAAAGATAAAAAATTGAATACATTCATTCTTGACCTTAAAGAACAACTAAAGGAGCAAGCTCATGAAGATGTTATAAAAACGCAGGAGAAGATAATGAACCTTGAACAAAACAAAAAGCGCATCAATAAATTATTGGGCAGAATAATAATAAGATAAAGCCAATAATCAAGAATTTTATTGTTTTTTCACTCACCAATATGTCACCCCTCTGGGGCTTTTTATTTTAAAAATTAATTCTCCTATATGTCTTCCCTCTGGGACTAATACAGCCCTCATTAAAATTGATCCCTGAAGGATCGAATATTGGTAAAAGTTAATTAAGTGATCCTTCCTAAATACTGGCTACTGAAAACTGCTTACTGAGCTTCTTTCTTTTTTCCCTTTAGCAAATACTTCCGTTGATTAAAATTATAGCTCAGGGAAATGAAAATTCTTCCAACCGATTTTAGTTCGCCGGATTCTTTATGTTGATGAACTGTTTTTTGAGCACCTAAACTCAGTCCATAATTTTTGTAATAAACATCAATTCCCGGACCCAACATCAATTCTTTCATTTTTGTTCCTTCTTGTGCTATATCAAATACGTAAAGTCCTTTAGTAAATTCGTAATAAGTACTTACCGATGGCATAAACGACCAGTTCTTAGTTTTGAATTTACAAAATACCGATGAAAAATTAGTCATACTATTACTGATCCTTTCTTTATAAAAATTAGTTCCATTGATCTTGTAGTTTAATGAGCTTGTAAATCCAAATTTTTTATACGCTATCATATAAGTTGTGTAGAAAAAGCAATCAACGCTTCCCGTTCCTGGTTGCGTTAAGAAAGGCAAACGTTTATCATTAATATCTTTGGCATAAAAGTTTCCGGAAGGTAATTTAATACCGGCACCAAGTATCCATCTCATTTTTAAGTCAGAATCCATTTTAGGACGTATAATGTGGTACCCTGCAAAAAAACTAGGATCGGATAAGCCTGTGTGGTTTGTTTTTATGGAATCTTGTTTACTCTTACTGTTTACAACAGAAGCAAATAAATTCAGCTCAATACGTTCATGAATAAAATACTTAGCTCTTAGTTCAAACACTTTAAAGCTTTCGTAATCGGCGCTTGAATAGTTTCTAGTAAGAAGAGTATCAGGATCACCACCGTGTGTTGTTTTATAAGCACCAGGAGGGAAATAACGTGTATGCGATTGGTAATTGCGATACCCGTTAAAAACACGGTAACGATGCATGAACGCAATGCTGCTTTGATTGTCAAAAGGCACAACGCCCATAAAACAACCGCAAATATCGCAGGCAAATGTACTATTGGTAAATAAAAATAGGGCTAGTGTTAAAAAATTATTTTTCAACCTACGTCTTTAAAATAAATTAGAATTTAATTATGTACATGCTCAAAAGAAAAACTTTGCGCGTAGTTATCCGCAATTTTTTTAGCGTTAGTGCCGGGCGACATTATAGTATTCATTGTGGCCAAATTAATAGTTCCTCCAGCACCATAGAACCATTTTGAGATATCGCTTTTTAAATGAACTTGAGGTGTTGATGCTCCTGTTACATTGGCCAAAGAAGTTCCAAAACTAATATTAGTAGTACGCAACGAACTATTAGGTGTTGTAAATCCTCCAATATGAAAAGTAACGGTTTGGCCTGCTGCCGACGATTGAGGAGATGTTGCTTCCAGTTTAGTAAAAATATATCCTGTAATCCAGCTCCAAAACATATCTGAAACGGCAAGATCACCACTTTGCGCGCCCGAAACATTACGCGTTGAATCAACACCAATAATGAATTGTATGGCTTTATAATTAGCAACTGGAATTCCACTCATGGTGAAAATATTTTTACCTGCTACATTATGATTTACTTTATAATAAGAATTTGGAACTGCATAAGTGCTGTTATCACTTTTTGTAAGAACAATATTACTTACATAATAACGGAAAATATTAACCTTAAACGTATCGTTGTTAAAGTTAACGTACTTCTTTGTATCAAATACAAGCGCACTGTCGCCTACCTTAGGTTCAAACTCAATTTTCATAGAGCCTGTTGTTGGCTGAGGAGTTGGCGTTGGTTCAGGCTCAGAAGGGTCTTTTTTACAAGCAACAATTGCTAAAGTAAGTAAAGAGGCTAAAAGTATTTTTTTCATGTAATAAAATTAGTGATTTTTTTGATGCCACCTCGTATTTTTATGAACCACCAAGTCACGGTTTTCTATCCACTGAACCGCGTCTATGTGTGTTGGTGTTTAATATTAATTTAATTTAATAAACGCAGCTTTAAATCTTTCCAGAGTTTTATCCTTTCCTATTAAGGCCATCACATCAAATAATTGTGGGCCTCCTGCAACGCCGGTAACCAAAACGCGCATTACTTGCATGTCTAATTTTCCAAGCTCGGTAGTTGCAGATGCAAAGCATTCGTGTAGTTCGTGAGCGTCCCATTTTTGTACGGCGGCAAATTTATCCACCAATTTCATAAATAAAGCTTTTACATCAGCATTCCATTTTTTAGCCATTACTTTTTCATCGTAAGCCGTTGGCTCTTCTAAAATAAAGCAACCATATTGCCAAAATTCATGAACGAATTGTGCTTTCTCTTTAACCAATTTACAATAATCTGCAATAAATTGCTCAGGTAAATTGCCATAGCCTTTTTCAATTAAGGTTGGTTTGAAAAGCGCAGCCAATTCTTTATCTGAATGTTTTCGCAAATATTGTTGATTGAACCATTTTGCTTTTTCGGGATCAAACTTTGCTCCACTTTTGCTTACGCGTTCAAAATCAAAAATCTTTGACAGTTCGTCAACTGTAAAAAGTTCTTCGTTAGTACCAGGATTCCATCCCAACAATGCTAATACATTTATAAAAGCTTCCGGAAAATATCCCGATTCTTTATAGCCAACAAATGGTGTTGCTTCGCGTGGATCTTTCCAGCTCAATGGAAATACAGGAAAGCGTGATTCGCGTTTCGAAATTTTTCCATTTCCATCTGGATTTAATATTAAAGGTAAATGCGCCAGTTTTGGCATTTCATTTTCTAAACCTAAATAACGGTAAATTAAAATATGAGCCGGTGCACTTGGTAACCACTCCTCGCCTCTAACGGCATGAGAGATCTCCATTTCAATATCATCTACAATATGTGCCAAATGGTAAGTTGGCATCCCGTCGCTTTTTAAAAGCACTTTATCGTCAACTTGAGCACTGTTTACAACAACCCATCCGCGAATAATATCATTAAATCGAATTTCTTCATTGCGCGGAACTTTTAAACGCACAACGTAAGGTATTCCTTCGGCCAATAGTTTTTGAACCTCTTCGGTACTTAAGGTTAAGCTATTGCGCATGTTTTGTCTTGTTGTAACGTTGTATTGTGGTGCTACTACTTTTGCAGCTTCCAAACGCTTGCGCATTTCATCCAATTCTTCTGAAGTATCAAATGCGTAATATGCATGACCGCTTGCAATTAATTTATCGGCATACTTTTTATAAATCCCCGTTTCCTTACGTTCGCTTTGGCGGTATGGTTTATGTGCACCATCGCCAAAACCAACACCTTCGTTGGGCGAAATTCCGCACCACTTAAGCGCATCAATAATATATTGTTCAGCACCTTCTACAAAGCGGGTTTGGTCGGTATCTTCAATACGTAAAATAAAATCGCCACCATGCCTTTTGGCAAATAAGTAATTAAACAGGGCGGTGCGAACACCTCCCATATGTAAACCACCGGTAGGACTAGGTGCAAAACGAACTCTAACTCTTTTTTCCATAAATACGGGGTAAAGATACAAAAGCTGGTTGAAATTGGATAAAATATTATATTTACACAAAAAACTTTATGAGGACTGAAAGAGTATTGGGAATTGTTTTTCTTTTAGCGCTAATATGCAGGTTGATAAACTTCTTTCCCGGTTTTTCAATGCTAATTATCTTCTCGGGAGTAGCGCTATCCCTCCTTTATTTCCCCTTTTCCTTTTATTTCTTTTCTGATAAATCATTAAAGAGGCAAAATATTGTTTTCTCTATCGTTGGTGGAATGGTTTTATCAAATGCTTGTTTTGGTATTATTTTTAAGATCATGCGCTGGCAATATACAAATATTGCGTCCGTATTTTCTCTTGTGGGTATTGCTATTTTAATAGTTGTTTACTTTATTATTTCACAAAAAGCCCATGAAGAATTTAAAATATACTACCATAATTATAAAACAAGGCTTATCTATTGGTCTACACTTTCAATTGCCTTTTTCTTCCTCAACTCTAAAAATATACTTCAAATAGAACATAGAAACGATAAAAAAATGCTTGATATTGAGTTGAAAATAATGGAGGCACAAAATAAAGTGCCTGAAGATCCTCAATTAAATAGTTATTATCACTATCGAGATTCGCTTTCACAAGCAAATGAAGGTTACACTAATTATGTAAGAGGTTACTAATTTACTTTAACATTATAACACACATACCATTCGACGCTTGCGTTTTGCTTAAGGATTTTCTAAACTAAATTTAGGCAATTAAATAGTAGAATAACGGGGGAAAAACCTACATTCACCAATGATCCAAAAACTATTTCTGTTACTCGCACTAATTACTCTTAGTCCTGTTTATTCCCAAACATCTTCCGATGCTAACCTAAACCTCGAATCTATTATTGGATTTGAAGTAGCGGATGTAACTGATGCAAACCTTCAAAGTTTAGGCATCGCACCAACCAGCGGCGCAAGGGGTGTTAAGTTGATAAAATTAGGGCCTAAGATCACGAAGATCAAAAATTTAATCTCTATGGGTCCTGCGGTGGAAGGTGATATTTTTACCCATGTTCAAATAACGAACAAATTTGGAAGGATCTTTGAACAAAGTAGGCAAATTTGGGGCTTAAAGGATTTTTGCAATGTATTAATTCAATACAAGGACAAAGGAGGTAATTATACCATTATTGCCATAGCATCAAAAAGTCACAACGATAAAGTTAGGAATTACATGATCGACATTAACGGATTAAATTCAGCTCTATTAACGCAGTATGTTTTAAATATAGATAAAGCTTCAAAAAGTGTAGAGAAACCTAAGAACGACATTGCAGAAAAAAACACGAATGAAATTATTATCGAACAGCCTCTTCCAAGTATCATGTCAATTGTTGGCTTTGAGGTAACGCAACCAACAAAAAGTGAATTAGAAAGCGTAGGTCAAAATCCTAGTATTGGCGAAGGTGGTGTAAAGGTCATTAACATAGGCTATAAATTAACGGTAACGGCAAGCTCGTATAAAGATGGCAAAGCACCCGAAGGTGATATTCTAACGAATATGATCCTTACTAATAAATGGGGATCACAAGTAGAGAATCATCCAATAAAAGATCTCAAGGATTTTTATAATACGTTGATTCAATTTAAACAACGTGAAGGGAGATATTCGTTAATGGTACGTACATTTGAAAAAATGCCGGAAAATTCAATGGCTATTATGGTAGGAATGATGGGATCTGGTGCTCCAATTTCTACTGCTCACAAATACACTATTAATTTTTCAGATTTAAACGTTGCTCTACTCTATCAGTATGTTTCAAGTTTAGACCAGCCTCAAAAAATTGTAGAAAAACCAAAAAATGAAATAGCTACAAAAAGCACCAAACGAAATTCAGAAGAGGAAGAAGATTCAAAAGATATTTATGCGTCAACTGTAGATTTTGATAAACCAGGAAAATATTATGCTATCATTATTGGTGCCAGTAATTATTCCGATCCGGGCATTCCTGATCTGGATAGTTTGCCAATTAAAGATGCTATGGCCTTAAAAAAAGTGTTGAGTCAAAAATACATATTTGACAAAGAAAACATAAAAGCATTGTATAATCCTACACGAAGAGATATTGTAATAGCCTTTGCCGATATGGCAAAAAAAATAACTCCTGAAGATAATTTACTGATATTTTACGCAGGCCACGGCCATTACGAAAAAGAAAGTGATATTGGTTATTGGTTGCCTGTAGATGCAGAGGTTGGTAATCCTTCCAACTGGCTTTATAACGATCAGTTGGTGGCGGATGTGAAAAAAATAAAATCATTACATACGCTTTTAATATCCGATGCTTGTTTTAGTGGAAGTATATTTAAAACACGTTCGGTTAATATGCAAGAAGCAAGCAGTTTTATAAAGCAAAAATATTCTTTGCCGAGTAGAAAAGCTATCACTTCAGGCACACTCAAAACGGTACCAAACAAAAGCGTTTTTATAAAGTATTTAATAGATAGGTTAACTAATAATAAAGAAGCTTTTTTTACGGCTAGTCAACTATTTCAAAGCTTAGAACAACCCGTTTCAAACAATAGCAAGAGTTTACCTCAGTTTGGAGTTATACAAAATGTTGGGGATGAAGGCGGAGATTTTATATTTATTAAAAGATAAAATTGCAATAGAACTTCTTTCTGTTTTTAACTTCATGCACCTAAATTTGGATAGTGTTGCAGATAATTCACTACTTTATGTATCTTTATACCACCAATGACCAATAACGATATCATTCGCCGTTTACGCTTTGCATTTGAATTTAAAGATGCTGAAATGATAGATCTATTTGAAACAGCCGGACTCAGTGTTAACCGCACACAAATAAACAATTGGCTTTTAAAAGAAGAGGATGAATCGTATGAAGAAATAAATAACCATCAACTCGCTTACTTTTTAAATGGATTAATCATTTATGGTCGTGGCAAAAAAGAAGGCCCACCTCCTATTGCCGAAACGAACTTAAATAACAATATCATTTTTCGAAAACTTAAAATCGCTTTAAACTATAAGGATGAGGATATTTTAGAGATCCTTGAACTGGAAGGTATGCGTATAAGTAAACATGAGTTGAGCGCATTTTTTCGTAAACCGGGCCAAGATCAATACCGAGAATGTAAAGATCAAATTTTACGTAAATTTATTTATGGTTTGCAAGTAAAGCACAGAGGTAATGGCAAATAACTTGTACTAAAATAAATTTTATATATTTGTAAATTTGAAAAAATTCCTTTATAGCATATGTATTCTTCTTATGAGTTCTTTTGGGGTATCTCAAACAGTAACTGAAGTTCCAGAAACCATCAAAACAAAATTTTCTAGTCAAAATCCTAATGCACAAAATGTAAAATGGACAGCCTTTAAAAACGATTGCATGGTTACGTATTCGGTAAACAATATTTACAATGAATCCTATTATAAAATAAACGGAGATCATATTTTGACTGCTTGTGATTTAAAAGAAGATCAGTTACCAAAGAAAACAAATCATTATTTGGATAGCATCAGGGCTAATACCAAAATTGATCTTATAGGAAGAGTAATAGATTCTAAAAATGATACACTATATCAAATAAAAGGCGAAACATCTCAAAAAAAGAAACGCAAACTAAAGTACAAAGCCATTAATTTAACCTTTAACAGCAAAGGTGTTTTGGTATCTCAAGGCAGATGTTTTTATACCAGGTTTCCTTATTTTTCGAGGACTGAAAAGATAAAGTAAGGCTATTTTATCTTATTGTTAATTATAAACAGTTTCACATTAAGCCATCTTATTTTGCCTATTTTTGTTGTATGAAGATTCGTGCGATATTGATACTTGTTTTGTCTTTTTATTTTGTAAACTCACAAACCCTTAATTATTATTTCGGAAATCTTCACTCTCATACCGGTTATTCCGATGGCAATAAAGATTCAAGCAGCACGGGCGTAAGTAAGCCTGCTGCAAGTTATTCATATGCAAAACTCTCGCAGCACTTTGATTTTTTAGGAATAGCGGAGCATAATCATTACTCCAATAACAATAATCCCGGAATGGTGCGCACAAGTTATGGTTTGGGTTTAGCACAGGCTGTCGCTGCCACAACACCTTCTTTTTTGGCTTTGTATGGAATGGAATACGGTGTGAGTTCGAGTGGTAACGGACACGTAGTAATTTATGGTTTTAATCAATTAATTGGTTGGGAAACAACAGGTGTACCGGGCCATGTACCTAATTATGATATTTATTGTCCGAAAACAAATTACGATAGTTTGTGGCGAATAGTAAAAAATAATCCTAATGCATTTGCAACATTAGCACACCCTAGTTATACCGATTATAATGGTTTAGCAGGAGGAACTTACAAGGCTATGTATGATTCGGCCATTGTTGGTGTGCCATTTAGAAACGGAAATGCAACCGTTGCAGCGGCCGATTATACTACCTACCCTGCCAGCGATTTCTTTGTGTATTACCGCATTTTATTAAATAGAGGCTATCATCTTGGAATGAGTTACGATCATGATAATCATTTTTTAAATTTTGGAAGAGGAAATGCAGGGCGATTAGTGATCATAGCGCCAGCATTAACCGAGGCAAATTTATACACTGCCATGAAAAAAATGCATTTCTACGGAAGCGATGATTGGAATGCTAAAGTTGACTTTAAAATTGGAGCAAAGATTATGGGTGACACCATGAGTGGAAATAGCGCACCAACCATAAACGTTATTCATAATGATGATGATGGAGAACTTGCCGATTCAATAAAAATATGGTCCGGAAAATCAGGATCAGGAATTGACCCTATTATTATTGCCATAGTAAAACAATCTAATACCTTAATGCATACTGATTATTCGGTTGTTGCCGATGATACCGCGCGTTATTATTTAGCGGAAATAAAACAAACAGATGGCCAGCGCATTATTACCTCACCCATTTGGTTTAAGGGTAAAAGTCCGATTGGATTAAAAGAGCAAAAAAAAGAAATTTCATTTATTATGTTCCCAAACCCTGCACACTCTAAATTAAATATTAGTACAGGAATTTGTGATAACTACAGTGTGGAGATCGTTGATGTAAGCGGAAAAAAAATATTTCACCAAAACTATAATGACCCTGATATTACCATTTCAACCTCTCCATTTGAAAAAGGGTTTTACCTTATAAAAATTCAATCGGGTAATGCTGTAAAAACAGAGCGACTAATCATAGAGTGATCATCTTATTGAACTTTGTAAATTTTACCACTTTTATTACCTTTATTGAATGAATTTCATAAAGTTTATTTTTGCGCTAGTGTGCCTGTTTAGTTTTACAAGTTTGGCGCAAACTCCTAAAAAAAGTGTTTATACTGTTAAAAGAGAGCCTGGGCCGAAAGTAAGTAAAGACGGCAAGTGCAAGTTCAAAATAAAGTTTGTTGGGGCTGATGGAAAACCCCATAAAAGTGGAGCGAGATTAACATTCAACAACGATACCATATTTCCTAAAATAGATTCTGAAGGAATATATCAGGGTTCGTTTCCAGAAGGGAAATGTAAGATCACTGCCTTTGTTCCCTATTGGAATGATATCATTACCGATTCCATTCTATTTAAAAAAGGTGAATTGATCACCATAAGATTGAAGTTTGAGGCAAAAGAAATAAAGATTCATTAAGCCCTAACAATAAATCATAATTCGAGCCGTTATCCAATAAAACACTATTTATTGGTTAAACCATTACTTAAATTTCATAGAATGAAAAATGCAGTAATGGCATTTGCAATATTATCCACATCCTTGCAAATAGCGGGGCAGCACAATGAACTACCAGAGAATAAAAAATTAATGTTTGGATTCAATATTGGCGCAAATTATTCTAATGTATTAGCTCCCGGCAATCCATCCGCCCGTTCAAACAATGGTGGAGGCTTTAGTTTAGGTCTCGTTATGAGTGAAAGTATTAGTGAGCAATTATTTCTTTCGCCTAAAGCTGAACTTTCATTCAATGATTGTAACATCGTTTATTCAAACGCAGCAAACGCTGAATCAATCTATCCTATTTACCCGGTAAGTATTAATATAATGATGCACATTGCATATCGATTAAAAAAAAGTAAACGTTCGGCCTATTTACTAATAGGACCAAATGCTCGGGTACCTTTAGTGGAAAATAGGGTAACAAATGTTTACGGAAACAATCCCGACCTTGCCATTGACCTTGGTTTTGGCTTTGAAAAATTATTAAAATACTTCTGCCTCGCCCCTGAGTTCAGATATTCTATCGGGCTCCTCAATGTAAATAAAGATCCAGGCCTTGATCATGTTTATTTCCACAATATCACCTTTGTTTTGAACTTTAAGGGTTAGACGACAAGCAAAACTTACAAAACATTTTTATATCTACAGTAATGACTCTTGGAATTATTATTGGTAGCTGCTTGTTTACCTTTTTAGGTATAATTATATTCAATCAATTAAAAGCAGCAAAGCCAAGAAGTAATTGACAGCATGGATTATGAAACAATATTTGATCCTGAGACCGGGCAAAAGTTAACGCTTGAAAAAGCCGAAAGTTATTTTACTGCTGAAGAATTAGAACTCAAAGAAAAGAAGATTGGTGTTGAAGAACCGATTGATGAGAGCTTAACCTATTCCATTGAAGGATTACCACTTTCTGACCAACGTAGAGTGTGGCTTGATGAAGCTTTTTCTTTCCTATTAAATGAATTCGGCAAAGATAAAGTGGTTGCTAAAAAAGTAATGCTGCCTACTCACGAATGCTTTCCTTATAAAATAACACAAGTTCATAAGTATTCTGATCGAGTAGCCAAATTAATGGGCATTGAACCAGTAGATATTATTTTAGAATTTTATGGAAGTGTAGGTAAAAAAATTGATGTGTCTGAAACAGCATTTTCTGCAACCAGTTCTGAAAGCACTAACGAGCCGGCAGGGCTTTATTTTGGGAAAGATGAAAATGGAAAGTATCATGTGTCTATTTCCTCGGGCTCTTGCAGTAGCGCAGAAAAATTGATTCCAACTCTTGCACATGAATTTGGTCATATTAAGCTTTTAGGGGACGATAAACTCAAGATCGATAATGAGGATCTAACAGACATGGTTCCATTATTTTTTGGCTTAGGAGTCTTTAGTGCAAACAGTACTTTTAATTTTGTTACTGGAAAAGGTGGATGGGCTTATTCAACATTAGGGTATTTAAGCCAAATGGATTGGGGGTATTTACTTGCACTTTATGCCTTCGTCCGAGATGAACATGAAACTCAAACACCTTGGTTTGAATTCCTTAATATAAATACTAAAAAGGACTTTAAGCTGTCTCTCGCTTTTATTCAAGACCACAAGGAAAATATCTTTCCGCTTGCTTAACATTTCTTAGGAGACCCGAACCTTATCATCGTTAATTGATTTTGTAAATTTATCATCATGAGATTACTGGGAATCGTATTTCTTTTTACTTTTTGTTTCTATTCATTTAGGAATCCTTCATCTTTATATTCCAAAAAAATCATCATCGACCTTCAACCTTTTGATGATCTTCCGAAAGAATATTTAAATTACGTACACTCCGAGCTCAAAAAAATGTATTCGGATATTGAAATTAAAAAATCAATTCCTCTGCCAAAACTTGCTTGGTATTCACCTCGCAAACGGTATCGCGCCGATTCTCTCATTCGGTATTTAAGCAGAAGAACTCCCGAAGGACATTTAACCATTGGATTAACTACAAAAGATATTAGCACAACCAGCGGTAATATAAAAGATTGGGGAATCATGGGCCTTGGTTATTGTCCGGGCAAGTCTTGCATTGCTTCTTCTTTCAGGCTAACTAAAGACAAAAAGCTTCTTCAATTATTTAAAGTTTCTATACATGAGCTGGGCCACACACAAGGTATTCCGCATTGTCCAAAAAACACCTGTTATATGCAAGATGCTGAAGGGAAGAATAAAACCGATGAAGAAGTGGGATTTTGCGCTAAGTGTAAAAATATTCTGCAAAAAGCCGGCTGGGCCCTGAAATAATACGATTTTTATTGACTATTATTGAACTAAATGCTATCTTGCACGGGTATGTTCAAAAAATTTATCCCACTATTTGTCCTACTTTTAATTGGTTGCGGCAATAAAAAAAAATCAGACTCTAAAGATGGGTCTGGCGATCAAAAAGGCGAAGCAAGTTACAAGATCGTTTATTTAACCACGCAGTATAAAAGTTATGTTGATGCCGTTAAAAAAGATTATTCAAACAAAGGGAAGATCTACGATGAAAAACTGATCAATCCTCTCATTAATAATTATTTTTCTAAATGTGAATACCTCGATCTGTTTAGATACGGTTATTCTTATTTCGTTCCTGATACCATGGGTATTGAACATGCCATTAATGGAATCAATAACAATAAAAGCGAGATTGCAGAAGCTATCCATAAGTCCATTAATAATTGTAATGAATCATTAAAGAATGATAGCATCACTTTTTATGTTCAGCCTCCAAATATTTCAAGAAGTGATATACTTACAAGAATGGGAGGCGTAACCGGAATGACCATTGGAAGTAAACATATTTTAATTACTGTTGACACCGATGTAAATGGCTGGAAAGAAGGAATGGAATACTGCGTGGCACGCGAGTTCTTGCATTCGTATTGGACAAATACACAATTTGATTCTACATTTAAATGGACCATGTTGCGCTACCTTGTTTACGAAGGCAAAGGAGATGTTTTTGCAAAAAAATTATATCCTAACGCAAAAGCTCCATGGACAGCCGCGCTAGATGAACCGAAAAAAGTTGAATTATGGGCAAAGATCAATCCAAGATTAAATACACGTAATTTCTTTTTTATGACAGAAGTAATGTTTGGTTCAAAAGATTATCCATTATGGAGCGGGTATACCTTAGGTTATAAATTGGTGCAAGACGGTTTAAAAAGCCAGCCAAACTTAAAACTAGAAGAATGGGTTGCACTCGATGCCGAGAAATTGCGTGAGATGAGCGGTTGGAAGTAATCCTAAACTTTAATAACGTTTTACCTTTATAAAAACACGATTTGGATTTGCTAAATATTTTTAGTATCTTCATTTTGTGACTACCTCCGATAAAGTAATATCAAATAAAGAATCAATCTGGCTGGATGAAAATAGTTATGCACGAATAAATCCTAAAAACGGCGCTGAGTTTGATGAAGCTGATGTAGAGCGACATTTTGGAATTTATCTAAAACTAGGCTTGGATATAAAAAAAAGACAGCCTCTTTTGGTTGATGCTACTTGTGATTTTGAGATGACCAAAGGCGGGCGCGAACTTTCTGCCAAAAAAGCAAGGGAATATTTTACTGTGATAGCTGTAATAAGTAATTCTTTTACCACTCGCCTACTCATTAATTTTCTTAATTCCTTTTATAGCTTTGGTATTCCTTTAAAAATGTTTGCAAATGAAGATGATGCTATGAAGTGGCTTAAAGAAAAGCAACATACCCTTTAACAAAAATAGCCATAACTTTAAGACATGAAAAAAAGCATCAAAAAAAAGTCTAAGGATTTCGCGATATATTATTTATAAAGAAACGCTTGTAAATGTAAAGGAACATTTATGGTCATTTATCGGTTCATTTATTGGCATTGGACTTATAGCGCTTTTTAAAAGTAATATTATCAGAGGCCACGACGCTGTTTTTTTGATCGGATCTTTTGGCGCGTCGAGCGTATTGATATACGGAGCAATTCAAAGTCCTTTAGCCCAACCGCGTAATTTAGTGGGTGGCCATTTAATTTCGACTTTAGTTGGCGTTACTGTTTACAAATTCATTCCGGATATAATTTGGTTAAGTGCGCCTTTGGCTGTTTCATTTTCTATTATTCTAATGCAGATCACAAAAACATTACATCCTCTCGGTGGTGCTACTGCACTGCTTGCTGTAATTGGTTCAGAAAAAATTAAAATGTTAGGTTATTTATATGTATTGAGTCCGGTGTTAAGCGGAGTTCTAATTCTGTTTTTTGCAGCACTCATTTTTAATAACGTTACGGAGAACAGAAAATAGCCGGCAGGTGGAAGATTAAAAAAGTTATTTACCTGTTTTTTTGTTAAGATTAAACAATGAGAATAGTATTAACAATGTTGTTAGTGATTCCTGTAATAATTTTAAGAGGTCAGTTTGGATCTGAATGTTTTGACGCCGCTAAAGAACAAATGCAAAAGGATATTCAAGCATATTCAGAGAGACCTGATACAGATACTGTGTATTTTCTACCAATACGTTTAAATATGGTGATAGGATGCAAATATCCTTATTGGCCATTGTAGACATATGATCATAAAGAAATTAATCCAATTAATTTAAAAGCTGATTATGTTATTATTAATTACAGCTATTCGTATTGTGACCATTGCTTGAAACAACTTGACGATCTAGTGAAGTTAAAACAGAATTCTAAAAAAGATATTAAAGTGATTGCAATCTTTACCGAAAAAACAGAGAACCTAACAGAGATCATTAAAAAATATAGTAAGAATTTGCTTATTTCATCCGATGGGAGAAAGTGGGTAGCAGAATTTAATTTTGGCGTTGGAAGCCCTATGAGCTATGTATTAGATAAGAATAAGATAGTTGTAGAAGCAGATCCTTTGAATTATAATGATCAGGATTCGTTTGCAAAACTGCTTGAGAAAATAAAATAAACAAAATGATGTATTTCGGGATAAAAATACTCCGCCTTACTTTGTATTAAGGTTTTAAACCATCATTTTTTTCAAACCGCCGCTCTAGGGATTGCAGCAAAAAGATTGTAGCGTAAAGTCCGGGCCGCAGGCAGCGCCCAAATAGAAAATCAAACCGTCTCCACAATCATACATTCTGCAGCCTTTGAACTTATTGTTACTTCTTTTTTGGTGCAAATAAGTACAATGGTATTATCAAACTCCTCAATTCCTTTAATCTCAATATTAGCGCCAATGATCAATTGATGCTTTTCCAGAAATTTCAAGAAAGCAACCGAGTGATCGGTTACACCCATTAAGCAATAATTCCCTTTTGCTTTTGCTTCAGATAATTTAATGAAATTACTTTTTTTTATTTTTCCTTTGGCATCCGGAATTGGATCGCCATGCGGATCGAACATGGGATTTCCTAAAATGGCCGACAATTTATTAATGAGCTTATCATTTTTTATGTGTTCCAATTCCTCCGCAATCTCATGCACTTCGTCCCAACCAAAACCCAATTCCTTTGCCAAATACGTTTCCCAAATTCTATGACGCCTTACAATACTCAATGCTAGTTTTGAACCTGCTGAAGTTAATCTCGTGCCATACGATTTCTCATACACCACAAATTTTAATTCGTGAAGTTTTCGTAAACCTTCGGTAACCGAGGCAGGACTAATATTTAATTTATTGGCCAATTGCTGATTTACCACCACCGTGCTATTGTTAGACGACAGATTGTAAATGGTCTTTAGGTAATTCTCAATAGTTTCTTGCCTCATAAATTATCTTTTAGGTATACCAAAATTAATAATTTATTCATAATAAAAAATAAGCACCTTTGCTTTGTTAGATGAAACGCGTATTTATATATACTTCTTTTTTGATCGTTGTAGCCTTGAGCTGCAAAAAGATCATGCCCAAAGCTCCCAAGGAAGAAGATATCCTTGATGGGCCTGTGGCAGGGCTTACAGCAGCCGAGCAGGATCAGTTCTTAAAGGGCGACATTGCCTTTAACGACGATGTTTTTACGCCACAAAACGGACTAGGTCCTTTATTTGTTGGAAACTCTTGCGGCTCCTGCCATGCGGGTGATGGAAAAGGGCATTTTTTTACAACATTAACCCGTTTTGGACAAACAGATGGTACAGGAAATAAATTCATGCAATTAGGGGGCCCGCAATTACAAAACCGAGCTATCCCAGGATACTCGCCAGAAGCAATCCCAAGTGGCGCTACTTCCACTAAAATATTGCCTCCTGCAACCACAGGTCTTGGTTATTTGGATGCCGTAAGTGACCAGGATATTTTAACAATGAGCGATCCTTTAGATGCGAACGCTGATGGCATAAGCGGTATTCCAAATTGGGTTAATGTTCCGTCTTATTGTCAATTAAGACAAAACGCTATAAGTGTAGGCGGAAAACACATTGCTCGGTTTGGCAAAAAAGGTGCGGCGTACGATCTTTTACAACAAACAGCAAATGCGTATAATCAAGATATGGGAATTAACAGCACGTTTGAACCAATTGATACATACAAAAAATTGCCGATTGAGCCTGAAGTAAGTGATGTTGTTGTTCACGATGTTGTTTTTTACTTAAAAACTTTAAAAGCACCAATACAACGTAATGCAAATAACATCGATGTAATAGAAGGAAAGAAAATTTTTATGGATATTGGTTGTGATAAATGTCATCGCGCAGAATTAAAAACCGGACCCTCGTCCATTAATGTATTAGCAAACGTAACATTTTATCCATACACTGATCTTCTTTTGCATGATCTAGGGCCTAAATTGGACGACAAATATACAGAAGGATCTGCCCTAACCTATGAATGGAAAACACCTGCGCTTTGGGGATTAGGTCTTTCAAAAAATTCGCAAGGTGGTTCCTATTATTTAATGCACGATGGCAGAGCGCGTTCAATTAATGAAGCTATTAAATTGCATGGAGGTGAAGCATTACAAGTACGCACGAATTACGAGAGTTTAAGCGAGGCAGAGCGCATTCAACTAACTAAATTCTTAGAGAGTTTATAGTGAACCGCCGAGATTTTATACACACATCTTGCATTACTTGCGCAGCGGGTATTGGGATATTAACCCTTTTACAATCTTGCACTACACATAAATATGTAAGTGCTTTTAAAATTGAGCTGAATAAAATTTCTGTAAAACGTTCGGAATTTACAGTTGTAAAAAAAGGAAAAGCAATTCAACAAAAATTTATCTTAATAAAGCCAGAAAACTCGCTTTTCCCAATTGCTTTGTACAAATTACCGAACGATCAGTTCAAAGCATTGTATTTAGAATGCAGCCATCAAGGATGCGAATTGAATGCTTACGAAACAACAATGGTTTGTCCTTGCCATGGCGCTGAGTTCAATACAAAAGGCGAAGTAACACAAGGGCCGGCAGAAGTACCACTAAAAACATTTATAACTAGCACCGATGCTGAAAATGTTTATATACAAATAGCGTGAAAAATTTATTCATCATATTAAGTATAGTATCACTGAATTTGAACTCACAATCAGATTCGAGTAAGATCAACCATACTCCTACCGATACCTCCAAAATGCTATTGAATATGGATGCTGTGTATAACCGTCCGTTTTTACAATACGGTAAAATTCCGGTGGCACTTGGCGGTTATATGGAAGCAAACACCAATTATGAAGTAACAGATGGTATTACCGATGGATTATCTTTTCAAATGCGAAGAATGACATTGTTTGTTTCATCAAGTATTCATCGTAAAATAAAATTTCTATCAGAAATTGAATTTGAAGATGGTACCAAAGAAATAAATATTGAATTTGCCGCACTTGATTTTCAATTTCATCATTTACTAAATTTTCGTGGGGGCATTGTAATGAATCCAATTGGAGGATTTAATCAAAACCATGATGGACCACGCTGGGAATTTATTGAAAGGCCAATTTCGGCAACACAATTATTACCTGCCACCTTTAGTAATGTTGGATTTGGATTTTATGGTAAAACCTATAAGCCAAGTTATGTTTGGGCTTACGAAGTTTATGTAACCAATGGCTGGAATGATCGGATCATAGGGAATTTGCAAAACAAAACGTACTTACCGGCCACTAAATTGGATCCTGATCGATTTGAAGAAAGTTTTAATGGAATTCCACTCACTAGTGCAAAAACATCTTTACGGTTTAAAAGCTTTGGCGAAATTGGTATATCATACATGGGTGGCGTTTACAATAAATTTGAAAATGACGGTTTAGTATTCGACAAACAAAGAAGGGCTGATGTATTTGCTATTGATTTTAATACAAACTTGCCTTCAAAAACAAATATAACAGCAGAATTTGCGTGGACCTTTGTTGATGTTCCGGATACTTATACCCAACAGTATGGCAAAAAACAGTACGGTGGTTTTATTGATATTGTTCAGCCACTAATTAAAAAGCCAATGTTTGGTTTTGAAAAAGCAAGCTTTAACATTGCCCTACGTGCCGAGTATGTTGACTGGAACGTTGGAAAATTTAATGAAACAGGAGGAACTATTTCTGAAGATGTTTTTGCAATAGTACCTGCCCTTAGTTTTAGAACTTCTTCGCAAACAGTAATTCGTTTGAACTATCGCTACCAATGGCAACAAGATCTTTTAGGCAATCCGGCTGCGCGCACGGCAGCCATTCAGTTTGGAATAAGTAGTTATTTTTAAAATTGGATAATTAATTTAAGAAGATATCTCCATCTTCACTTTTTTATTTTTGATCTTTTCCTCTTTTACTAATTGCAATGTTTTCACTATTTTATTTGCTTTAACAGCGGCGTATGCAGAGTGATCGAGTACTTCAATTTTTCCGAGTTCATCTTTTTGCAATTGTCCTTTTTGAAGCAACATGCCTACAATATCCATCTTATTGATTTTGTTTTTTTTACCTGCACCAATGTATAATGTTTTCCATTCGGTTGCTTTTGGTAATACCAATTTATTGGGCAGCTCCATATTTTCGGGCTTTTGATCTAAAAATACAGGTAAGTGATCATCTTTATCCAATAAAAAATAAGTGGTCCCTACTCCATTCATTCGCGCAGTTCTTCCATTTCTGTGTATCATTACATCTTCAGTTGCCGGAAATTGATAATGGATTACTGCATCAATTTCAGGAATATCTAAACCCCGAGCGGCCAGATCGGTTGTGATCAGTAAATTAATACTTCCGTTGCGCAATTTAATAAGCGTTTTCTCTCTGTCAATCTGTTCTAATCCTCCATGATAAAAACCATGAGCCACCTTGTGTATTTCTAATTGCTCTGAAATACGATTTACAGCATCGCGGTGATTACAAAACACAATTGCTGATCTTGCATTAATACCGCCGAGTAATAACATTAGGGCTTCTAACTTATCATCACTCCCTACTCTTACAGCTTTTACAATAAGCGACGACTTTAATTGATGATGATCGGTGGTATAATTCAAAACTTTTTTATGTGCCATTCCAACAAAATCAGGAATTTCTTTTAAAGCAGTGGCTGATATCAAAATGCGCTTTTTAAGATTTTTGCAGGATCTAATAATATCCTCCATTTCTACTTTGAAACCCATTTCTAATGATTTATCAAACTCGTCTAATATCAACGTTTGAATAGATACGGTATCTAAATTATTTTTTCGCAAATGATGCGAAATTCTTCCGGGTGTGCCTACTAAAACTGCAGGTGGATGGGCCAAATTATTTTCCTCTACACCAACGGCGTGGCCACCATAACACGAATTAATCTTGTAAGGTGTACTCATTTGCTTAAACACTTTTTCAATTTGAATAGCTAATTCGCGAGTGGGTACTAATATTAAAACCTGAACACCTTCCTTTTTATCATCGAGTAATTGCAAAATAGGTAATAGATATGCTAACGTTTTTCCCGAACCTGTTGGTGCAATTAAAACAACATCGTTTTGCTTTTGAATGGTATCAATAGCCACTTTCTGCATTTCGTTTAGTTCCGTGATATTGAAATGTGAGAGTATAGAAGAATAATTCATGAGATAGCTGTTTTAAATAAAGTGCAAATATACTGCAAATAAGTGGTGAGAGAAATGCTGTCAGTTAAGCTGAGCCAATATTGTTAGCTACGAATTTCAGTAATTTTCACTAACTTGTGTGTTGGAGTCAAACTCATCGCGCTAATCTGAGTTTATGGATCAAAACCGACTTACACATAGATTGGTGCAATTTTTACAAATACAGATCCGAGTTAATTCGTGTAATTAGTAGAACCTCAAAAAGTATTTTTATTATTTGGGCGCCTTATCGGGCTATCACTTCAAGCTTGTTTGTCCTTTGCTATGTTTGTCGCACTGCGCGGGGTCTGCGCAGAAAAAGCGAAGCCTACTCGTTGCGCAAACATTAAGCAAAGCCCTAAACAAGGCTTTTCGCTCTATCCCTGGCGCAGCTTTACGGTTTAATTTACACTTAAAAACATCTGCCCCCTTTTTTAATCCTTTTTTACTTTTTTCGGTAGATTTTTATCGCACTATTTTTAAACAAACTTAATAATAACAAGGCTTACAGAGTTTTTGAGGGACGACTAAATAGTGGCAAGATCCAACAAGAAACTACAAACTCCGTTCTTTATCCAAGTAAGATTGAACAACGTCTATAGCATTGTCTATCACATCACTCAAGGCCGTTACAAATGTACCGGGCTTTGCCATATCTAAGGCGTGTTTTAGTGCTTCTATTTCCTTTGGAATATACTCGTACGATTGTTTTGGATTAACTTCTTGAATACCTTCTACCAATAATTTCACAATATCTTCTGCTAAACGTCCACGCAAAAATTTATCCTGACGAATAATGATGTGATCGAACATTTGCGCTGATATTCTTCCCATATCTCTAATATCATCATCTCTTCTATCTCCTGTACCTGTGATGATACCAATTTTATATGGCGATTCAATACCCGATAAATATTCTTTTATTCCTCTAAAGCCATCGGCATTGTGAGCAAAATCAATAAGTACTTTATATTCTTTAAAATCAAAAACATTCATTCGCCCAGGTGTTTGTGCCGCCGAAGGAATAAAAGTTGCCAAGTTTGTTTTTATATCATCAATAGTAAAACCATAAACGTAAGTGGCTAAGGTTGCTGCCAATACATTATAAATCATAAACGTTACTTTACCGCCAAAGGTGAGAGGAATGTGCGAGGCTTTTTCAACTCTAAATTTCCAATCACCTTTTTTAATAGTAATGTATCCATTCTCATAAATGGCAGCAATACCACCGGTTCTGCAATGTTCCTTTATGATCTTATTATTCTCGTCGATACTGAAATAAGCTATTTTACAATCAACAGTTTTTGAAATAGAAACGCAATGTACATTATCGGCGTTCAAAACAGCATACCCATCACGCTTCACAGCTCTTGCAACTACGCCTTTTACATTGGCCATTTCGTAAAGCGTATTAATATCCGACAAACCCATATGATCTTCTTGAATATTTGTAACAACCGCTACATCACATTTTCCAAAACCTAAACCTGAACGCAAAATTCCACCGCGCGCTGTTTCCAAAACTGCAAATTCTACCGTAGGATCTTTTAAAATAAATTCAGCGCTAATTGGTCCTGTTGTATCCCCTTTGGTTAACATCGAATTTTGTACGTAAATTCCATCCGAAGTTGTATAACCTACTCTAAACCCATTATTTTTTACAATATGAGAAATTAATCGTGTGGTTGTTGTTTTACCATTAGTACCTGTAATTGCAATAATAGGGATGCGACAACTTTTACCGGTTGGATAAAGCATGTCAATAACCGGAGCTGCTACATTGCGCGGTAATCCTTTTGCCGGAGCCAAATGCATTCTAAAACCTGGCGCAGCATTCACTTCTAAAACCACACCGCCGGTAACTTGCAAGGGCTCACTTAAATTAGAGGCCATGATATCGATACCGCAAATATCTAAGCCTATAACGCGCGAAATGCGCTCGCAAATAAAAATATTATATGGATGAACAATATCCGTTACATCAGTAGATGTTCCACCCGTGCTCAAATTAGCCGTTCCCTTTAAATAACAATGGTCTCCTTTTTTAATTATTGTATCTAAAGTATAATTCAACTTTGCTAATTGTTCGTGTGTTTCTCTATCAATCGTAATTTCAGTTAAAACATTTTCATGACCGTATCCTCTTCGTGGATCTTTATTTTCTTTATCAATTAATTGTTGTATAGTTAATTTACCATCACCAATAACATGAGCAGGCTCTCGTAAAGCCGCTGCAATAAACTTATGATTGATCACTAGTACTCTAAAATCATAACCAACAATAAATTTTTCTACAATTATTTTACGCGAATATTTTTTCGCATGATCAAAAGCGGCTTTCGCATCTTCTAATGTTTTTACATTTATAGAAGCACCCTTGCCGTGATTGCCATCCAAAGGTTTAAACACCAAAGGAAAACCAACTTTTGCTATCACATGTTCAATTTCCGCTTCATGAATGATGCACATGCCATTTGCTACCGGTATAGCCGCTTCTTCAAGCATGCGCTTAGTTTCATCTTTATTACTCGCCAAATCAACTGCTATGGAGCTTGTTCTATCTGTCATAGTTGCTCTAAAACGCACTTGATTTTTCCCATATCCAAGTTGCACCAACGATTCGCCATTTAATCGAATAAACGGTATATCGCGCGCTACAGCTTCGTCTACAATACTTCCGGTACTTGGCCCAAAACGCTCGCGTTCACGCATTTGACGCATGCTTGTAATATCACTTTCAAAATCGTAATCAGCGCCTTCAACCAATGCTTCTGCAATTTTTACTGATGCCTTAGCCGCAAATACACCTACATTTTCTTCCATGTATGAAAACACAACATTGTAAACACCCGGTTTTCCTGTTCCTCTGGTACGCCCATATCCACAATCCATCCCAGCCAATGTTTGAATTTCTAAAGCAATGTGTTCTATCACATGTCCCATCCAGGTACCTTCTTTCACGCGATCAAAAAAACCGCCTTCATGATCTTTAGAACAACGGTGCTTCATCATAGAAGGAAAAGTGCTCTGTAATCGATCAGCAAAACCCGGAATTTTATGGGTTGGAAACTCTTCTAACTCTTCCAAATCGAGCTTCATTACAATTAGCTTTTTTCGATAATTTGACCAGTAGTTTGGTCCACGGAGGGTCTTTATTTCAACAATATTCATAGTTCGGCGTAATTTTTATCAATGTACCGTTTGTTTCTTATATAAACAATATGCTGTTTAAAATAAGACCTAATTACAACAACTTTCATCATTTTTTAATTACGATTAGGTTAAATTTGTTACCTAATTAAAAAGTGATGAATAACCCAAAAGGGAAATTAATAATTATAGGGGGCTCGGTTGATAGGGGTAGTTTTACTGAAAGCCAAACTGATTTACAACGGAATTTAAAGTTTTTTGAGAAAGGGATCTTGAAACGCATTACAACCGAATCGTTAAAAGGTAATTTATCACGTTTTGAAATTATCACTACTGCTTCCAGCATTCCTGAAGAAGTTGGGGAAGAATATATTAATGCTTTTGCTCAATTAGATGTAAAAGATGTTGGGGTGTTAAATATTAAAACCCGAGAAGAAGCAAATTCAACAGATAATTTACAACGTTTAAAGAATGCCGATGTAGTTATGTTCACGGGTGGCGATCAATTACGATTAACTTCCATTTTTGGCGGCACTCCATTTCATCATATATTATTGGACAAATACGAAAACGAAGACTTTGTTATTTCCGGCACATCCGCAGGCGCTGCAGCCAGCTCTAATAATATGATCTATCAAGGTAGCAGCCACGGCGCTTTACTAAAAGGTGAAGTAAAAATTACGGGTGGCTTAGGGTTTATAAATAATGTGATTGTTGATACACATTTTGTACAACGCGGACGAATTGGACGCTTACTTTACGCATGTGCCAGCAATCCAATTAATGTTGGAATTGGATTAGGAGAAGATACTGGTTTACTAATTACAAAAGGAAACGACATGGAAGCTATTGGTTCAGGTTTGATCATTTTAGTGGACGGAACTCAAATGCGATTTACAAATATGACAGATGTTGAAATGGGAGAGCCTGTTTCGATAGAAAATTTAATTGTTCATGTGATGTCAATTAGCGATCACTTTGACCTAAAAATGCGAAAATTAACTATTGGTCATTATAAACCGAAGATGAAGGTGGAATAGAAATGTTGAATTTTAAATGGTAACCCAATTCAACATTTAACATTCAGAAATTTAAAATCACTTATAGATCGCAATAAAAACTTCTTCCCCACTCTTTTTGCTAGCGCGATACATTCCATCCGAATTAAAGGGTAGTTCAATATTTCCTTTAGCATCCAAGGCAATTAAACCGCCTTCGCCACCAATTTTTACAAGCTTATCCATCACAACAATAGTACAAGCTTCTTTTAACGATAAGCCTTTATATTCCATTAAGCATGAAATATCATAAGCTACTACTGCTTTCATAAAAAATTCACCATGGCCAGTGCAACTAATGGCGCATGTTTTATTATTGGCATAGGTTCCGGAGCCTATAATAGGACTATCACCTACTCTTCCAAATTGTTTGTTGGTCATGCCGCCCGTACTTGTGCCTCCCGCAATATCGCCATGCACGTCTAAAGCAACCGCACCTACAGTTCCAAATTTTTTCTCTTTATCAACCGTATGATCCATTACTACTTTATTCTCTTTTTTGGCAACTTCCAGTTGATCGTAGCGCATTTGTACAAAAAAATACGCATCATCAGCAAACTCTGCATTTATTTTTTTTGCAAACTCTATAGCACCGGCACCCGTTAGCAAAACATGATCCGACTTATCCATCACGCCACGTGCCAAACTAATTGGGTTTTTAATATGCATAACACCGGCAACAGCGCCAGCAGCAAGATCTCTTCCGTTCATCAAAGATGCGTCCATTTCATTTTTACCATCATTGGTAAACACCGCACCACGTCCTGCATTAAATAAAGGATTATCTTCCAAACTTCTTATAGCCATTTCAACTGCATCTAAAGCGCGTCCATCTTTTTTCAAAACGGTTTCACCTGCATTGATGGCATCTTGTAAAGCTTTTTTATAGGCTAGTTCTTTTTCGGCAGTCATGGTGCTTTTTAAAATTGTTCCTGCACCACCGTGGATTGCTATAGCGTATTTTGACATGTTCAATTAGTTTTAGAGTATTGTTTTTACATCCAACTAAGATACCTGTTTTTCTACAGCAAACTGGAAAAAAACTCCTTTACATTTGAGGGTTTCTGATTTACTAAACAGTTAACGCTCTAAAAGTATTTTTCTTTAATTTGGTCGCCTTTTCTCGCTTTTCACTTCAAAGTTGCTTGTGCTTTGCTCCCGATAGTTATCGGAACGCAGGCGCGGCACTACGGTTTAGTTTACGTTGAAAATATCTGTCGCTTTTTAAACGGTTTCTGATTTTTGCGGTAGATTCTCACACTTAATTTTTGAGCAAACTCAATAATATCGGCACTTACAGACTATTCGAGGGGGCGAATAAATAGAGCTTAGGATTATCATTCTTTAACACTTATAAATTCTTAATTAGGGGCCAAAATCTTAATATTGTATATGCTAAACAGAATTTATATCAGAAGGATCGTATTTATCTCTTTTCTTCATTTGTTATTGAGCATCACCTTTGCGTTTGCTCAAAAATCAGTAAAAACCACTAAGGAAACTTCGATAAAAGAATCGGAAAAGTTAGAATGGCATACGGATCTTTTTAAGGTTTACGATATTTCTAAAAAAACAAAGAAGCCTATTTTTGCATTCTTTACAGGAAGCGATTGGTGCGGCTGGTGCAAAAAATTGCAGGCAGATGTATTTGCAAAACCTGAATTTATTGCTTGGGCTAGTAAAAATGTAGTTCTTTTAGAATTGGATTATCCACGCTTTAAACAATTATCTCCTGAATTAACACAACAAAATCAAAATCTTCAACAAACATTTCAAATTTCAGGCTACCCTACCATTTGGATGTTTAACCTAGATAAACCAGATACCAATAGTAAATTTAATATTGATGCGATCGGTTCAACCGGTTATCCCCAAGGTGCCGAACAGGGCAACGAACAAAAGAAATTTTTGGCAGATGTAAACCGTTTATTAGACGCTAAAAAGAACGGGACGAAGTAGTTTTTATCTCTCGCTGTAAAGTTGTATTACTAGTTAAAACGCCAAAAAATCTAACGAATTAAAGTAATATTACCTTTTAAAGTTCGTTGTTCGCCGTTTACTTTAAAAACACAAACATAAAAGTAAACGCCTTCAACACACGGAATTCCACTAGTGCGATAACCATCCCAGCGAATATTAGGCATCACACTTTCTAAAACAGGTATGCCCCAACGGTTGTAAACGCTCAAAATAAAATCTTTTACATCAACAACTTGATTAAACAAAATGTCACAAGTTTCATTTGCACCATCATTATTAGGTGTAAAAATATTTGGTACTGTGTAAGTGGTTTCGCAATCCAATACTTTTATTTGAACGGTTGATGTTGAATTAATAGTACATTCTTTTTTTTGCAATTTGTAAGTAACATCTGATAGCGGTTTGGTTAAGGGCATGGCGCAGTTACTGCAACTTAAATAAGTGGCAGGTTGCCATAAGTAGCTTGTCAATTTTATGCTATCGTTTACCCCTAATTGCGTAAGCTCATTTAAGCAAAGGGTTTTGTTGGCACCAATAGTGGCAGTATTGCTTGGTATAAATACGCTTATAGTAACACTATCTTTAGTAATAAAACTACATAAGGTTTTTGTAAGGTAATATTTTGTAGTAAGCGCTGGGCTGACAATAGGGTTAGGGCAATTGATGCAGCTTAGAGCTATGTTAGGTGTCCATGCATAAGTTGCAGCATCTGCAATATTATTGCCAATAACAGCACTTGCGTTAAAACACATTATGCTATCGTTTTTGCAATTGGCTTTGCCGCTATAATAACCTCGGTCGTATAAGGAAAGGTCGTCGATGTAGTAGTATGCAATATTCGAGTGTGTATTTGCTACGGCAAAATTTTGATTGGCATTAACATTCGTGTATTTAGAAAGTACACCATCTCTAAAATTTCCGATAGATAAATCCCCCACGGCTAAGAAAACAATTTTTAATAGGCACCCAATTCATTGTATCCGTCATAAATTGTGTGGTATCGCTTTCAGCCTGAAAGTTTAGGTTGTTTGTAAAAGTAAAGTTAGCAGCTATGTGGTTGTTTGTTGGAAAAAAGTTGAATTGCCTCCTGTAAAATACGCTTGTAATTGGTTGCAAGCTATGCCGCTGCCATCAGCCAAACTATAGTGCATAGTATAATCGTATATATGATCTTTTAATAAATTTTGTTGTAAATCAACCTGTATTATTTCAAAAATATTTTGCTTGGGGCTATTTGGAAAAACTGATTTTAATTTTGTAATAATTCCTGTACTGCACCTTCCTTTTTTCGTATTTTGAAATCCGGCTAGATTTAAAGGGATCGAAACATTTTGCATTGAAGGTGAAAGTGGGGAAAGCACAGAATAATAGTCTGGTATTAGAACTGTTACAAACCAATATTTACATTTATTAATTTGAGATAAGTCATTAGGGACGGAAATTGAATCTTCAAAGCTAGAATTAGGAATAAGATTTACTTTCGTAAATGCTAAGGAATTTAAAACAAAGCAAAGTACAGCTACAAGGGTCTTGCTTTGCTTGAATAATCTAAACGAAAACATGGGAACGGTAGTTTAAAACTACTTATTAATAATCAATTTGTCGGCCTTGATAATTTGGACATCGGTAGTATATAAAATATAATAATAAAAAAGTTAAGCGACCAATTTAATCGAAAATAACACAAAAACACCCAATTACGAATAAGCTCAAAGTATGAACCTAAGGTGGGGAGATTAAATTTACCAGTAACTTCGCGCCTCAGTGGCTAAAAAAAATACCGCACAGCTTCATTAAAAATCAACCTTTACATATAACAGCGGCAAGAATCCTAATTGATAATTTCTTATCAATGGATCTTTTGTAAGATCAGCTGGATCGGGAGCGTAACTTAATGCTAAAATATTTTTAGCCGACATGATATTTAAAATATCTAAAGCAATTTCGGTAGAAACTTTTTTACCGTTTATTTTATAAGATAATCTTAAGTCTAAACGATTATAAGGCGCAAATTGCTTTGTGTTCACCGAATCGCTTACCGGAATTACATCCATTACTGCGTTGCTTGCAGGTATATTTACGGGCGAATAACGGCGGCCTCCCCCATACGTAAATTTACTTCCAATGCTAATGCTGTTCTTTTTCGATTTGCCTAAAGCAAACTCTAGCCCGGTTAATAAATTCATCATGTAATTACCATTGAAATCGGTATTGTGTACTTTATTATCGCTTCCTGTATATTTACTTTCAAATAAACTGGCGCTGTATAATAAAAACCAATGTTTATGGAAGAGCTTTTCTAGAGTGAACTCAAGTCCATAATTATATCCTGTTCCGTTATTAACCATTGTATATTGTGGAAAAAAACGTGTAAATGTTGCACCTCTATTCAACAATGACGTACTATTAGGCATTACATAAACCGGAATGTTCCATAAATACTGATAATACAATTCGGTTTTAATACGCACATATTTTGAAGGAAAAATATCATAGCCTAAAACAACATGTTGGCTTTTTGAAAAATCAAGATTCTTATTGGTTGGCGTGCGACCGTAATTCGCAATTAAAACACCATTATTTACAATGCTATCAGGCCGAGCATAATATATATACGTTGGTTGCATTTGGCTATGTAAACCATAGGCCAAACTAATAGATTGATTGTTTCTGATATCATATTTAATACTCGCGCGAGGTTCAATGGCATATTTACTATTAAGCGTAAGTAATTGCGTAAACAGGCCTGCATTAAGTGTAAGTTTATCACTGAATTTATGTACAAATGAGATATATGGCTGGATCAAACAAAAACTGGTTTCAACTTCTTCGCGAAGTTTATATGGCTTGTTTTGAATTACTGTTGGAATGGTATCATAGAGCGAATTGATCTTTATTTTATCATAAAAATTAATGCTGATCACATTAGCAAAAAATCCGGTTTTAAAACTGTTACGCGAATTGATCTTATGCTTTACAAACCACGATACAGTTGTTTTATATTCATTAAAATTGTAATCCAAAATATTTGGTAAGGTATCTTTTGGTTTAAAACTTGGGTAACGCAATACCTGATAATGCTTCGAGTTTACCCCTTGGCCCGAAAATGCCAAAGTTGTACGCATTAATGTTTTTGAATTGAACGAATATACATGACTGAAAATCCCAACGGCCATGTTGGTACGGAAATACTGATCGCGATTTAGATCGCCGTACAATTCGCGAGGACGCACTGTATCCTTGCTTAAAATAATATCAATGGTACTTAAACCCCCAATGCCGCTAAATGTAAATATACCGGCCTTTTTTGTAGGAAAATTCAATCGCACACCAATATCCTGATAGCCCGGCACCGCGCTTGTTCCTAAATTAAAATTTACCGCCGAAAATAATTTGAGTGTTGAATATCGATACGTAATTAAATAACTTGCTCCCGATTTTTTACTTAAAGGCCCTTCCAAAGCCAATTCGGTTCCTAAAAAACCAAATTGAAATGTACGTTCATGTTTTTCGTTATTTCCATTTCGCATTTTTAAATCGAACACAGCCCCAAGAGCATTTCCGTAATTTGCAGGAAAAGCGCCTGTATAAAAATCGCTATTAGCTAAATATTTATTATTGATCAAACTTTGTGGTCCGCCCGCTGAACCAGCCACCGCAAAGTGATTTGGATTAGGAATATCCACTTCCTCTAACCGCCATAATAATCCGGCAGGACTATTTCCACGCACCACAATATCATTTCGCGCATCGTTGTTTCCTTGAACACCCGCAAAATTTTGTGCAGCACGAGCAGGATCTTGCCTAGAACCAGGGTAACGTTCGGTTTCTTCTAAATTAAATGATTTTACATTGATGGATTGCATGGTGAGAACATCATCGTTATTTGCGTCGGCCTTTACCTCCACTTCTGCAAGGTCCTGAGCGCTTTCATCCATTTCTATTTCCAAATAAAACTCTTTACCCGAAATAATTATCTGATCCGTTAAAACTCGAGGTTTATAACCCATCATGGTAAAAATAATAGTTTGTCTTCCAATGGGAACTCCGGTGATCTTATAATTACCATTTCCATCGGAGCTGGCGCCCAATTGATTAGAGGCGTCTCCTTTTATTTTTACTACAACTCCTGGCAATCCAATACCCGTTGCCTTATCTGTTATTTTTCCTTTAAGTGTTTGAGTAATTTGAGCAAACGATATGTTTACACACAACAAAGCAATTATTAATTTATATACTATTTTCATTACGCGTATAAAAATAATGTTTTTTTTGAGTTAACAAAAACATAAGTATCGTAAAGCATTAAAACTAATCAACCAATTAAGGATTTGCAGTAAACGAAAACAAACAGTACATTTAATACAATGAAAATCATCAAACTCACGCTAATTGCGCTCTTTACCGCATTTATCACAATATTTATTATCATTGGCTGTAAAAAGAAAACGTCTGGAAGTTGCACCGATGGAAAACAAAACCAAGGCGAAATTGCGGTTGATTGCGGTGGGCCCTGTAAAGCTAGTCCAACTTGTGTTGATGGAATAATGAATCAAGGCGAAACGGGTGTTGATTGTGGCGGACCGTGTTCTGCATGTGGAACATGTACAGATGGAATTCAAAACCAGGGAGAGGCAGGAATAGATTGTGGTGGGCCATGTAATGCATGCATTACTTGTACCGACGGAATAAAAACCGGTGATGAAGTTGGTATTGATTGTGGGGAAGTTATTGTCCTGCTTGTCCAATAACTTATCCTCAAACCGGAACTTATGGCTCAAATACACTGTTCGGCACGGATACTTTGTGGATTCCAGGCACCGGAAATACATTTAAAGCTATTGTTCCAAATGGAAGTACGTTGAAATTAGAATTAAGTTTGATCAATGGTCCTTGCCTGGGGTTATTCAAATTCTACCGGATGGACAATCTCAACTTTTACGAATAACATACAAACATTTGAAGTATTAAATCCAGGCACATACGATCTGCAAATTATTAAATGGTACACACGACCCGGAAGCGAATCTTTTCTTATAAAGTATTTTGAAAATGGGACTGCAGAAACAAGAAGGAAAGTTGTGGTCTGGCAATAATTTATCAGTTCAATTTTATTAAATCAAATACACTGTAATTAAGCATATCCATAGAATTGTCATCAACGCCAATAAAAATAACATTTTTTACTTTTATTATTCAAATGGGTAAAAACTATTATAAACGATTTAAGGCAAAATGGTAGTCTAGATGCGGAAACCCAAAACGAGAATATCATCTACCTGCTCGTAATTGCCTTTCCATTCCAATAAGGTATCAGAAAGTAGTTTTTTCATTTGTTCCATAGAAAGGTCTTTATTGTCGAGCAGAAGTTTTTCCATGGTTTTATGTTTGAATTTTTTATTACTTGGTCCGCCAAATTGGTCACCGTAACCATCGGTGTACATCAATACTAGGTCGTTGTTTTGGAGCTGAATGGTATTTAAAGTAAAATCTTGTTTATCTCCCGAATAAACACCCACCGGAAATTTGTCGGGTTTTACAACCATGCTTTCATTATCTCGAAGGATCCAAATAGAATTATTAGCTGCCGAAACTTGCATTTCCTTTCCATTCAATTTTACTAAAGAAGCATCCATGCCATCCTTATTATCATTTAATCCAAAACTATTAATGATACGGTCTCTTAATTCATTTAGGATAAGATCTGGCCTAACAAGCTCTTTTTGATTTACGATCTCCTTTAAAAAACCGATTCCCATCAAACTCATAAACGCTCCGGGAACGCCATGTCCTGTGCAATCGGCACACATGATCAAAAATTCTTTGCCAACTTTTTGCGCCCAATAAAAATCGCCCGAAACAATATCCTTAGGTAGATACAAAATAAAATGATCTTTCAGGTTCTCTTTAAAAACACTTTCATTGGTTATAAGTCCTTCTTGAATATTTTTAGCGTAATTAATACTGTCTGTTATCTCTTTATTCTTCTCGCCAATAATCTTATTCTTTAACTCTAGCTGAAAGGCATTGCGCTTACTTTGCTTATAACTCCTAAAAATAAACACACCGGCAATTAATGCCATTAATAAAGCAATAATAGAAAGAATGATGAGGATGTTTTTTCGTGAATTAAGCGCGTCGGCAGTTTTAAGTGACTCTTCCTTTAATTTCAGGTCTGCATCTTTTTTATCACTTTCGTACTTAGATTGCAGCTCCAGAAATTGTGTGGATATCTCTTCCTTTCCAACAGAATCTCTTACGTCTCTATCTTTCTTATAATAATACAAGGCTTTAGCAATATCTTTCTTTCCATCATATGCCTCGGCAAGCATTTGAACACAGTGTGATAAAAATTCACTTTTCTTGAATTTATATGCTGCTTCCATTCCTTTTTTACCAACGGCAACGGCACTGTCGTACAGTTTCATTTTATTATAAATAATTCCTAAATTATTATAAGCCGAAGCAAGAGTGTTGTCCTTGATTTTTATCTTAAGCACCAACGATTTTTTTAGATAGGTCAAAGCGGTGTTATATTCTTTCATGTTCTTGTAGACAAGTCCAATATTATTATAACTCTGCGCCAATAACCGTTCATCTCCCTTTGTTTTTTCTCTTATTCTTAAAGCCTTTAATTGATAATCCAAAGCAGAATCAAGGATCATTTCATTTTTGTAAATATTACCAAGAATAACATAATTATCTGCCAACACTGCAGAATCTTTAAGGAGTATGGCGTAATACCGAGAAACATGAAGACAAGTTTTTGCGGCTTGAACACGCTCGGTTATTTTGTTCAAATAGCCCAATTTGAGACGAATTATCATTATTCCGTAATTGTTCTTGCATTTATCAGCAATGTCTAGTGCAAGTAAAAGGCTTTGCATCGCTTTTTCTCGTTTTTCATTTCCAATATAATACAACGCAACTTTGTAATTCGCAAAGAGGCGCGAATAGCAATCGGCACTATTTGTATAACTTAAAATACAATTCAAAAGTGAATCGCTAAGCTGTTCAGAATTTGCTTTGGCATTGGCGGCTTTATAATGTAGTTCAATACGTATGCTATCATTTTTAGCTTTTTTCAACTTGATCCTTAATGAATCAACACTTAAACTAAAGCTATTTAAGGAGATCAAACAAAATAGTATATAGCATAATCCCCTCTTCGTCATATTTATTGCAGCTTTATCAAAGCAAATACACTGTAATTAAGCATATCCATATAATTGGCGTCAACGCCTTCGCTAATGATGGTTTGGCCCTTATTGTCTTCAATTTGCTTAACTCGAAAAATTTTCATTAAAATAAGATCGGTTAAACTACTCAAACGCATATCGCGCCAAGCCTCGCCGTAATCATGGTTCTTATCTTCCATAAGATTTTTGGTTTTGGCGGCATGCTTATTAAAAAGTCCTACCACTTCATCGTAAGGAAGCTCAACCCGTGTATCATTTTGGAGTTCCAACTGGATCAGGGAAATAATGCAATAATTGATAATGCCAATATATTCGCCCTTAATATCATCAACTACCTTTTGAGTTCCCTTCTCTTCAATACTTTTAATGCGTTGAGCCTTAATGAATATCTGGTCGGTAAGTGAAGTAGGCCTTAAATTGCGCCAAGCAGTTCCATAATCTTTCATCTTCTTTAAAAAGATATCTTTGCATAGTTTTATAGCTGCGTCGTATTGCGTTGAAGTAGTTTGCATAAAGCCCTAAAATTAGCAATAATGGTGTACCAAGCCAACCAAAAAACATTAAATTTTGAACAGCCTTTGATCATGGCTATTGTAAATCTTACGCCCGATAGTTTTTACGATGGTGGAAAGTACGATTCGGTAAAGGACGTTTTGGCAGATGTAAGCCAAAAGATCAAGGCGGGAGCTCATATGATAGATATTGGTGCAGCTAGCTCAAGGCCGGGTGCTAAGGAAATAAGCGAGCAGGAAGAATGGACGCGTTTAGAGAAGTGCTTGGATGGTATAAGAAAGGAATTTCCCAAGGTCGTGATCTCCATTGATACTTACAGAAGTTCCATAGCAAAAAAAAGTGCGAATCTTGGCGCAGATATGATCAATGATATTTCGGCTGGAGATAAAGACGATGAAATATTTGAAACTATGGCCGCGCTTGATCTTCCGTATGTTTTGATGCATATGAAGGGTGATTCTGCAACTATGCAAAACAACCCTGTTTATGCAGATGTTATTGCTGAAGTTAAAAGTGAATTAAGCATCAAAATTCAAAAGCTGGAAACCTTAGGTTTTAAGAAAATAATAATTGATCCTGGTTTTGGATTTGGGAAGAATACCGATCATGATTTCACACTTCTAAAACATTTACCCGAACTAAATACCCTTACCTACCCTGTGCTTGTTGGTATTTCCAGAAAAAGCATGGTAAATAAAGTGATAAACACCAGTGCCGTTACAGCTTTGAACGGAACAACGGTTTTACATACCATTGCCTTGTTAAATGGTGCTAAAATATTGCGTGTTCATGATGTTAGTGAAGCAAAACAAGCCATTGAATTGGTTCAGTATTACAAAAATGTTTAATTTTAATTCGTGAGCAACAAACTAAAATATCTTCTATTTATTCTTTCTCTGTTTATTTTTTTACAGAGTTCGTTTATTGAAAAACCTGCTTACGCATTTCAAGTGGCAGTTTTAAAATACAATGGTGGTGGCGATTGGTATGCCAATTTAGAAACATCACTTCCAAACCTTATCAAATTTTGTAATAAAGAACTAAAAACAAATATCAATCCCGAGCAAGCTGTTGTGGAAGCTGGCAGTCCGGAAATTTACAACTACCCTTTTGTGCATATGACAGGCCATGGTAATGTGATATTTAATATGCAAGAAACAGATAACCTAAGAAAATATTTGGTGTCGGGAGGCTTTTTGCATGTGAGCGATAATTATGGCCTGGACCAATTTATCCGCTTACAAATGAAAAAGGTTTTTCCTGAGCTCGACTTTATTGAATTACCATTTAACCATGCTATCTATCATCAAAAGTTTGAATTTGTGAACGGCTTACCAAAAATTCATGAGCATGATAATAAATCACCAAAAGGATTGGGTTTAATTTATAATGGCCGCCTAGTTTGTTTTTACGATTTTGAATGTGACCTTGGTGATGGCTGGGAAAACGCCGAAATACATAACGATAGTGAAGAAGCAAGAACCAAAGCTTTAAAAATGGGCGCAAATATAATTTCGTATGCCTTTACTACCTATGAAAAAAAGTAAAATAATGAAACAACTCTTCATTCTTTCTGTTTTCATAGTTCACCTTTTGCCCGCACAAACTTTTACTATTAAAGGAAAGATCACTAGTAATTCCAAAGAAGCCTTACCCTTTGCCACTATTTACGTAAAGGGAACCACTATTGGTACCAATAGCAATGAGGAAGGTGATTTTTCACTAAAATTAAAACCCGGAAATTATGAATTGGTATTTCAATACGTTGGTTATGCCAAAAGAATTGAGAAAATTGATCTCACCGAAAATAAAATTTTAAATATTGCTTTAGACAACGAAGGCGTAGCGTTAAAAGAAATTGTAATAAAAGCAGGTGAAAATCCTGCCAATATCATTATTCGCAAAGCCATAAAAAAGCGGAAATATTATTTATCACAAGTTGAGGATTACTCGTGCAACACCTACATAAAAGGTTTGCAGCGACTAAAAGGCATTTCAAAAGGTGTAATGAAATTAATAAAGATGGCTGATAAAAGCATTAACGATTCCACCGAACTTCTTGGCGTACTCTATTTATCGGAGAGCCAAAGCGAGTTTAATTATAAAAATGAGTATAATATAAAAGAAGTGATGCTGAGCAGTAAGGTAAGTGGATCGAGCAGAGCATTTAGCTTTAACCAATACCGCTATTTGAATTATAATTTTTACGAGAATCAAATTGAGATGAAGGATGTAAGTAACCGTCCGTTTATTTCTCCAATTAACGAAAATGCTTTTTTGTACTACCGCTACAAATTACTTGGTTCGTTTTTTGAAGATGGAAAAGAAGTGAATAAAATTGAAGTTATTCCAAAACGCGAAACCGATCCTGTTTTTAGTGGCATCATATATATTCAAGAAAATACCTGGAGAATAACGAGTGTGAATTTATTTCTCACAAAAAAGAACAAGATCAATTTTGTTGATACAATTACGGTAAAACAAATCCTTACTCCTATCTCGGGAGATAGTATTTGGCTACCTACCTCTTCCAATATGAGTTTTGAATTTTCCATATTTGGATTTAGAGGTAATGGCTATTTTAATACGGTGTTATACAATTACAACATCGATCCAAAATTTGATAAGAAATTTTTTAGTGATGAAATAGCCATTATTGCAAAAGGTGCTAACAAAAAAGATAGTGCTTATTGGGAACAAAATCGACCAATACCCCTTACAGAGGAAGAAAAGAAAGATTATCACAAAAAAGATAGCGTTGCCAAAATTGTGGAAGATCCAAAATATATTGACTCAATGGATAGGAGAAGTAACCGTTTTAAATCCGGAAATATTATTAATGGTTATACCTACCAAAAACGAAATAAGAATTTGCGGATAAGCATGCCTGGAATTACCGACGCCGGAATTCAGTATAATACAGTTGAAGGCTTGAATTTGAGTTATAATTTCAATCTCACAAAAAGTGATAGTAATTTACGAGAGCATAGATTAAATGGAAGAGCGCGTTATGGTTTTGCCAATAAATTATGGGGTGGGGAGTTAGATTATAATTACTTATTTAACCATAATAAATTTAGCAGTTTTGGTATAAATGCCAAAAGTATTGTAGAGCAATACAATAATCGCGATCCAATTACAGCGCTTGTGAATTCGGCCTATACTTTGCTGATGAATGATAATTACATGAAATTATTTAAGGAAACAGGAGTTGGTGCGTTTGTAAGAACAGAACTTGGTAAAGGCCTGAATGGACGTATTGATGTAAAATATGTAGATCGTACGCCATTAGTAAATAAAAGCGATATTTTATTTATTGATGATTCAAAAAAATTATTTACTTCTAATGATCCATTGCATCCAACAACCGAAGACTCTGTATTTAAACGTAACAATACATTTTTGGTTGACCTGAGTTTGAATATCCGCTTTAAACAGAGGTATTACAATATTACAGGCTTCCGTTTTTATGCAGAGAATAGATTTCCTCGATTATCGGTATTCTATCGAAAAGCCATCCCTTTAAATGCCCAATCGGCCGATTTTGATCTGGTAGGCGCGCAAGTACGCGACGATATTGATATGGGATTATTTGGCGAATTTAAATACAATTTAAGAGCGGGCTATTACGTAAGGTTGGGTAGGATCTATTATATGGATTATAAACATTTTAGCGGAAACCAAACTATTATTTCGAATAACGACCATTTAAATTCATATAAATTACTGCCATATTACAATGTAAGTACAAAAAGCTGGTATGCCGAATTGCACACCGAACACCATTTTAATGGATTTATTTTGAATAAAATTCCTTTAGTGAAAAAATTATTTATTCAAGAAGTGGTGGGCTTTCATGCTTTAGTAAATGACAAAACCGACCATTACTTTGAATTGGATTTTGGATTGAAGAATATTTTTAAATTTATTCGCCTTGATTACGTGATCTCGTTCAAAGAGAATAATAAATTTGGCAATGGCTTTTTGATAGGCTTTAGTCAGGGTTTTTAGGAATTCTGGTTACTATCATCCTCCACACTTCAGGCGCCTCCTTAAGAAGGAGGATAGCAGTTAGGCTTTCGTGGTAAAAAAGCATTCAGTCTAAGCTTCTGCTATTTTCACGATAATGCAAGGCCTTATCCCCCTTTTAAGGGGAATGCTACTCTCTAAAAAGTAGTACAAAACCAAAAATTAAGATATAAAATTGCAGCCTTAAATAAAGAAGTCTTGCTATAATTTATAGTAAAATTTGTAATTTTAATTAAAATATATTCCATGTCGCCCGAAGAACAACAAAAGCTCACCCATAAGATCCAAGAAAATGCTAAAAAATATATTGAGGATTTTGATACGGAAGGACAATTAAATTATTCAGAAAACAGTTTAGTGAATGTTGATTGGTTTATTGAAGATCAATATCAGTTTGGCGACCCCTTGAATGCTGAATACAATAATGAAATTATAGAACTAGTGGGTTCTTACGTTTTAGAAGTTGCTAGAACGATTTATGGTGGAACTTATACCTGGAATGAATACAAAACCGAACCTATTTTAATTACCGGGCAACCTAAATTTGAAATTTACTTTTCAATATACGACAAAGTAAAAAACCGTATGGAAACCGAACATTCAGAAAACATACTTTATTATTTTAATTTGTTTAGTGAGAAAGTGAAAGCTGCAAAGGCCGGAGATAAAGAAATCATCAAATAAATTTTGTTACCCATTCAATAAACTTCTGCCCAAATTTCTAACCAATCGTATACAAGTTTTTTCCAGCTCTTCATTGGAGATGGTTAATGGTGGGGCAATGCGCAAAGCGGTTGGGCAAAACAAAAACCAATCGGTTATAATTCCATTCTCAATAAAGAACTTACATATCTTCATATTCAATTCTTCATTTCCAAAATCAATAGCACCTAAAGCTCCTATAACGCGTAACTGTTTTATTTTTGGGTGGACTAATGTTTTGCGAATAATATTTTCAATTTCTTTGGCGCGTAAGTGCAGCTTATCGCGAATAATTATTTTTAAGGCAGCCTCGGCAGCAGCCACACAAACGGCATTTCCACCAAAGGTATTTATATGTCCAAGAATTGGATCATGAGACAACCTGCTCATTAGTTCCTTTGACGCTACAAAAGCTCCGATTGGTAAACCACCGCCCATACCTTTAGCAAGGCAAAGTACATCAGGCACTACATTATATTTTTCGAAAGCAAATAAAGTTCCTGTGCGTCCAAATCCAGTTTGGATCTCATCAAAAATCAAAAGTGCTCCAACCTCTTTACATTTTTTATCTAAAGCTTTGATGAAATTTTCGTCGCCTACTCTCACTCCCGCTTCCCCTTGTATAGGTTCAATAAAAACAGCAGCAGTTGAAGTTGATATTTCTTCTAATTGCTTTACATTATTAAATTCTAATTGTTTGGTACCCGGTAATAATGGACGAAAAGCATTCTTAAAACTTTCATCGCCCATTAAACTTAAAGCACCCTGCGTGCTTCCATGATATGAATTCTTAAATGAAATTATTTCAGTTCTTCCTGTGGCGCGTTTAGCCAACTTCATTGCGCCTTCAATAGATTCGCTTCCGCTAGTTGTAAAATAAACTGAATTTAAAGAAGGCGGAAGAACGGAGCATAAAAGTTTGGCGTAAGTTACTTGAGGTGTTTGATTAAACTCGCCATACACCATCAAGTGCATATATTTCTCGCTTTGATGTTTAATGGCTTCCACCACTTCAGGATGACAATGCCCTACATTACTTACCGAAATACCACTGATAAGATCGATGTATTCTTTTCCGTTAACATCTGTAAGAGTGATTCCTTTTGCTTTTGCAATATTCAAATCAAGACCCAATAAAGGCGTATCGCTGGTTTGTGCAACATGCTTTAAAAACAATTGCCTTTGCGTAATTTGGTCCATTAATGCTTTTGAAGGATCATAAAAAGTTCTCTACCGGCGCGGGCAGGAACAGAGTGGTAACATTTTTCGAATACTTTAATTTGAAATAATTTTTTAAAGTATGAGTAGTATAATAATTGATTTCCTCCGTAAGGCGGTTTATCATTATTCAATACGTCGTTAAATAACACGCCCGCTAAAATTCCTTTTTCATTCAACAACTCGCTCATTTTCTCGAAATATTGGGTGCGTAGCATAGGTGTAATTGCACAGAAAAAAGTTTGCTCTAATACAAGATCAAATTTATGGTCTTCTAATTCAAAAAAATCAACTTGCAATAATTGTTTCTGAGGAAAATTTGGAACCCGTTCTAAAAAATTTTTCAAAGGTTCTTCGGCGTAATCACAAAGATAAACATTATTAAAGCCTAATTTAAAAAGGTACTCGGCTTCATATGAATTACCTGCACCCGGAATAAGGATCTTTAAATTCTTATCGGTAAGTACATCAATATAATTTTTTAATGGGGTTGATACATAACCAATATCCCATTCAAATTCATTATTTAAATACCGGTCGTTCCAGTATTCCGAATCTAATTGTAAATTCATGCGGCCTCTAACACTTTTAATTTAATGCTTTCTACGCTTTGTCGGTTACGTTTCATAATCACTACTTCGTATCCGTCTACTTTTTTAATATCATTTGTGGCGGGTATTCTGCCAAATACATAATTCACATAACCCGAAACAGTTTCGTAATGCGGATTAAGGGGTAAAGCAATTGGCAATACTTCATTCACATCGGCAACAGTTGCTTGTGCGTTCACCAAAAATTCACTTTCACTCTTTTTCTCCACGTTAGGTTTTTCTTCATCGTGTTCGTCCTGTATCTCACCAACTAATTCTTCAATGATGTCCTCCATGGTAATTAAACCTGCTGTTGCGCCAAACTCGTTGGTTACAATTGCCATTTGTATGTGGTGTTTCTGAAAATCGCGTAAGAGTTCGTTGATCTTCATACTTTCCGGTACAAAGTGTGGAGGCCTCATTATTTCTTTAATAGAACGATATCTGTTTTCAATTAATGCTTTCAACAGGTCTTTGCTATGTACAATACCAACGATATTGTCTATATCACCCAAATATACGGGTAATCTTGAAAATCCTTCATCAATTACCAATTTAGTTATCTGATCGCGTCCTCTTTCTACATCAATGGCCGAAATACGATTTTGAGGCACCATGATCTGTTTTACAATCCTATCGTCGAAATCAAAAACGTTCTGGATAAGCTCATTTTCACTGGGCTTAATGGCTCCACCTTCTTCACTTTCAGTTAATATCAATCGTAATTCCTCTTCAGAGTGAACATCCTCATCGCCTGCTTTTTTAACACCAATTAATCTTAAAACCGCATTTGATGTTTTGTTCAACGACCAAATAAAAGGCGCACAAATAAAATAGAATATCCTCATGGGATAAGCAATAAGTAACGTAGTTGGCATTGCGTATTTAATTCCTATCATTTTAGGGATCTGTTCACCAAGGGTAATGTGTAAAAAAGTAAGGCAGGCAAAAGCCATGGGTATTGAAATGCTATGAACTGTCCAGCCTTCAGGGCTTGCGCCAAGTTTTATAAACACATTTGTAACAATATGCGCAAAAACATCTTCTCCAACCCAGCCTAAACCTAAGCTAGCCAAAGTAATGCCAAGTTGTGTTGCCGAAAGATAAGCATCCAGTTTTTCAAGTAGCGTTCTTGCAAGTTTTGCCCTTGCGCTACCTTTTTTTCCTTTAATATCTAATTGTGAAGCCCTTACTTTTACCAAAGCAAACTCGGCAGCCACAAAAAATCCATTCAATACTACAAGTAAAAGCGTAAATAAAAGTTCGATGAGCATATTCTAATTTGTCCTATACAAATATAGCATTTTAAAGGAGATTAAGGAAGGATTTTAACGAGGATTGAACTTACTACCATTTATATATACACTCTCTATCAGAAAGTTAGAGAAGGAATAAGGTATAAAAGAATAACTATTAATCGATTTAGTAATAAAGAAATTTGCTATTTTTCCTACTGTGATACTCCCTACTTTATCGCTTAAATTCATAGCATAAGCCGAGTTTATGGTAACAGAATTTATAGCCTCTTCGGGTGTTAATTTGTATTGAACACAAGCCATGCTCAATGCAAAACTTAAGTTTCCGCTTGGCGAAGATCCCGGATTATAATCGGAAGCAAAAGCAACAGGTAATCCTGCATCAATCATTTTACGCGCGGGAGGTAATGGTAAATTTAAAAAGAATGCAGCTCCAGGAAGAATTGTTGGCATGGTATTACTTTTCTTTAGCAACTCAATATCCTCATCATTACAAAACTCTAAATGATCAACACTAATTGCTTTGCATTCAACCGAGGTTTTAATTCCGTTAGTATGACTCAATTGCTCAGCGTGAACTTTTCCAACCAAACCATGTTTTAAACCTGCTTCCAAAATTAGTTTGGTTTCTTCTGCTGTAAAATAACCTTTCTCGCAAAACACATCAATAAAATCAGCCAGTTTTTCTTTGGCAATTGCAGGAAGCATTTGGTTAATAATAACATCAATGTATCCAGATTTATTGTCTTTAAATTGCTTTGGTACCGCATGAGCTCCTAAAAATGTTGCTTTTACAGGTATCCAATTTAGCTCCTTTAAACGCTTTATAACACGTAACATTTTTAATTCGCCTTCTACACTTAAACCATAACCACTTTTTATTTCAATAGCGCCGGTTCCTAATTCAATTACTTCTTTAAAACGCTGTAAAGATTGTTCGTACAATTCATCTTCGCTTATGCTATTTAAAAGCTCTGCCGAATTTAAAATTCCACCACCGTTATTAGCGATTTCTTCATAGCTTAATCCTTTTATACGATCGGCAAACTCTCCCTCTCTGTTTCCTGCGTAAACAATATGGGTATGACTATCGGTATAACTAGGAAAAACCAACTTACCGCTGCAATCTATCACTTCTAATCCTTTCCAATCGGTAATACCCGGAAAATTATCCATGCTTCCAAAATCAATAATAACACCATCTTCACAGGCCATCCACGCGTTATCAATACAAGGCAAGGTGGCCATTTCTTTCCCGCTTAATTTTAAAGGTGCTTTTTCGCGAACCTGAACTAGGGTTTTTATATTTTTAAGTAATAACTTTGTCATAATTACAACGTGAATATAACGATAAAATCAAGATATTTATTCATCCACGATATATTTACAATTTTTTAAACTCTTAAACTTTAAAAGATCCATGAAATACAAAATTCTATTTATACTATGTAGTTTGCTTATAAAAATCAAGGCTCAGGACAGCATTGTAAAACAAAACAACATGAAACACGAGGTTGGAATAAGTGTATTAGCGCCTTTGATCTTTTTATGCGATCTACGCGATCCTAATGAGCGATTTTCAAAAATAAGTTATCGATACAAATTTAAAAAAAAGCAAGCCTTTAAATTTTATGCTGGATTTTCAATTCTTAATTTAACTAATAGCAGATATGATCAATACCAGTACATTTTGACTGACGGAACAAGGATTTATCCAACATCTGAGGTAAGAACCCCAACCAATATTGAAATTGGTTTAGGCTACGAAATTATACTTGGAAAGCGTAGTCTTAAACATGTTTTTGGATTAGATTTTGTTTACAATAATAAATTTTTAGTACGCAAATCCTATGATTTGATTGAAAAAGATTCAATTGGAGCCAACGGGCAAAACTTCCCCAAGTTTACCACATCAAACTATCTTGAATCGGGAACTAACTACAATAAATTTGGTGTTAATTTAAATTACGGTTTAAGATATGAAATCTCTAAAAGATGGGTGGCAACATCTAGTTTCACTTTTAGTTACCGTTACTATCGCTTGAAATTAAATGGCAATTACCATTCATACAGCGATATTTACACCTTCGGAATAATATCTGATATTTCAATTTTCTATCGGTTTTAATCAAAAGTTGTATCTTTGTTCGTATGGCAGGTAATTCATTCGGACATCTTTTTAAATTGACATCCTTTGGCGAGAGCCATGGAGTTGCTATTGGCGGTATAATTGATGGCTGTCCTTCAGGTTTAGAAATTGACCTCTCATTTATTCAAAACGAATTGAACCGAAGAAAACCTGGGCAATCGAATATTTCTAGCCCGCGGAAAGAAGATGATGCCGTAGAATTTGTTTCGGGAATTTTTGAAGGGAAAACATTAGGAACTCCTATTGCTTTTATGGTTAAGAATGCAGATCAAAAAAGTGGAGATTATTTTAAATTGAAAGATGTTTACCGCCCCAGCCATGCCGATTTTGTTTACGAAAAAAAATACGGTATTCGCGATCATAGAGGCGGCGGAAGAAGCAGTGCTCGCGAAACAATTGCACGAGTTGTGGCCGGTGCCATCGCAAAATTATATTTGATGCAATATGGTATTCAAATAAATGCTTTTGTAAAACAAATCGGGCCCATAAAATTAAGTGGCGAACATACAGGCTTTGATATTAAAATGGCTGAAGCAAATATTGTTCGTTGCCCTGACAAAGATATTGCTCAGCAAATGATCGCGCATGTTGAAAAATTGCGTGATGAAGGCGATACGTGTGGAGGAATTATTCAGTGTGTAATAGAAAATACACCAGTTGGGCTGGGAGAACCTGTATTTGATAAATTACATGCAGAGCTTGGAAAAGCAATGCTAAGCATTAATGCTGTAAAAGGATTTGAAATAGGAAATGGTTTTGATAGTGTTATTTATAAAGGTTCACAATTGAATGATGAGTTTCTCCCCTTTAAGGAAGGTGATGATAAAATTGTAACTCGAACCAATCACAGCGGAGGAATTCAAGGCGGCATAAGCAATGGAATGCCCATTTATTTTAATGTTGCCTTTAAACCGGTTGCTTCTATTAAAAAACAACAAACAACGATTAATACTGCCGGAGAAAAAACCGAAATACAAATTGAAGGCCGTCACGATCCATGTGTTGTTCCTCGCGCTGTACCAATTGTTGAAAGCATGGCAGCAATGGTGATCATGGACTATTTTTTACTGCAAAAAACAAATTCCAAATGAAAGCAAAACTTCGTCCCTTTGAATTATGTGATGCCGAACGTTTAGCTGAGCTTGCCAATAACTACGAGATCGCAAGATTTCTTACCAACCGTTTTCCTCATCCCTACACTATTGAACATGCCAAACAATTTATTGAAACATTTCAAAAAGACGATCCTTGCCAGCGATTTGCTGTTACCGTAAATAACGAACTAATTGGTGGGTGTGGCATTAATTTGCAAGAAGACATTTTTGCAAATAATGCAGAGCTTGGTTATTGGATTGGGGAAGAATATCAGAAAAAAGGATATATGAGTCGTGCTTTGCAATTGATAAGCGATTATGCTTTTGCAAATTTTCCTATCACTCGTTTATTTTGCCGTATTTATGGCAATAACCCAGGGTCGATGCGTGTGGCCGAAAAAGTTGGTTTTAAATTGGAGGCTAAATTCGAAAAAACACTTGTAAAATACGGTGAGACTTTGGATGAATATATTTATGCTAAGAGAAGATCATAAATCCATCACCTTCATAACCCAAAACCCCATCTTTTCGGCATTTCAATGTTCAAATCCACATTACATATGTAAGATTTAGTAGGTTTCTTACAACTTGAACGGATATAGTAGTGATAAATTTGTTCTACAAACCCAGAACAATGAAAACGATTTTAAAAACCCTAAGTATAGCTATTGCTTTACTTTTAAGTCATAATAACTACTCTCAACTTTATGCATTCACAAATGCTAATGCAACGAGTAGTGTTGGTCCAACTCAAAATCAAATAAATTTGGCATATGCATCCACTAATTTAAACGGCCTTGTTATTTCAAACAATGGGATTCAGAATTTTACAGTTCCCTTAAGCGGTCCTTATAAAATTACAGCTATTGGTGCTAAAGGCGCAAATAATGGCGGACTAGGGTCACAAATGGAGGGAGTTTTTAATTTAATTGCCGGACAAGTTTTACAAATAGTAATTGGACAGAAAGGTGAAATAGGTGCAGGCGCAACTAATTCCAACACAGGCGGTGGTGGTGGTGGTGGTTGTTTTGTTGTTTTAGGTTCCGATTCTTTGTTGCTTGCAGCCGGTGGTGGTGGTGGCGGATTATTAAATTCGGTAGGAGGAAATGCTTCAACACTTACTTTGGCGGGCTCCACAAATTGGAATGGTGGTGGTGATAATGGAAATGGTGGCTACAGTGGCATTACTAATGGCGATGCAGCAGGCGGCGGTGGGTTTTACACAAATGGTTACAACTCATATAATATTTCACAAAGTGTTTGTGAAGGTGGTAGAGCATTTTTAAATGGTGCAACAGGTGGCGAAAGTGGAACAAACGGAATTTACTATGGCGGCGCAGGCGGATTTGGTGGTGGTGGATCGGGATGGAATAATGGGATAAACCGTTGCGGTGGTGGTGGCGGTTATTCGGGCGGACAAGGAGGGACATTAAATGCATTAAATATTGGCGGCGGCGGCGGCGGATCATATAATATTGGGAGTTTACAAAATAATTTAGAGGGTGTTGGTTCAGGAAATGGTTTAGTGATCATTTTGTTCTTAAAAGGACAGCCTCTTGATACGGCTCCTGATATTACTCTAGGAGGAACAGTTACAGCTTCTACTCCAACAACTGCCTTGATCACAACTTCGATGATGGAAGAATATATAAGTTCAAACATCAACATCTATCCTAACCCGAGCAGAGGTGTATTTACAGTTGGCACGGCAAAAGAATTTAAAAAACTGAATTACACATTGATCACCATAGAAGGAAAGATCATTGATCAAAGAATTTCGAGTGAGCACACTGTACAATTTGACATCAGTGAATTACCTAATGGTGTGTACTACTTAAAAGTTGGAGAAGGCAAAATTCAAAAGCTAGTAAAAAATTGAATTATTTAGTAACGACTAGTTTGATAACCGAAGATTTATCATCCAATTGCAATGACAAAAAATAGATTCCAAACTCAAGCTTAGAAAGATCAAGATCAATATATACCCGGTCCACGAAATGTTTACTTTGCACAAGTACTTGCTTTGCCTGAGCATCTCTTAATATATAACTTAGGTTCCCTGTCGTTGCTAGTTCCTGTTGAAGAAGGTAGTGATTATTTGAGAGTGTATGTACCTTCAATCCGGCATTAAGCGTGTTGATTTTGATACTTACGGCTTTGTTCACCACAACCAAGATCTTACTGGCAGAATCAGTACAACCAGTAGAACTATTGGATATTAGCCTTACCAGGTAATTTCCAACAGAGGTATATTGATTATAAGGATAAACATCAGTGGATGTGTTAGAATCGCCAAAATACCAGGTTTGCGATACGGCATTTGCGGTAATGTTATTGAATACTACATTGGGGTTTATGTTTATAAAACAAGTGTCGAGGCAATTGAAAGCTGAATAGGGTAATTGTTTTGGTAGAATGGCATAATTTGAATTATTATTATCACATCCGCCAACCGTTGTAATATCCAATTGATATGAGCCGTTTGATAATCCTATAAGGGAGTCAGCAACAGGTTTATTAAGAGTGGTTTTGATCGGATTTCCGGAAGCATCCTTCCAATAATAATTCCACGGGCCCGTATTATTTCCAATCACGCTTATTTCGCCACCATTGTTCGCTAGACAACTTGGCTGTATTACATTGCTTGTAATCTGTAATTGATTTAGAGTGATGGAAAGCACAAAGCGAGCCACTGTAGTTGTATCTGATAAATTAAATACATAATTGGATGCTATAATATCGGTAGTTGTATTGGTGAATTTATCAAACAAACTAACACAGGCACCAATTGGAAAAGTAAATTCGCTTAGGCTTATGGTATAAGTTCCGGGATAACCGGTAAGAGCTTTTAAAGAAGTAGTATGAGTTCCTACCAAAGGAGCAATCGCATTCACTTGCATTAAACTATTACCTTCCTCTATCTCAATATAAGGTGCATAAGGATCCTGGCCCGCCATTTTTATGGCGTCAAAATCATTATCAAAATTAGTGCTTGCGCCAGCCTGCGTGTAAACAACAACTTCATCGCTAAAATTATAAGAATTGTTACTACTCATATTAACGCGAACTATTTGTTGCACACTTTGCTGAGAAGATGTTTCGCGAAGGAACGCCTGGGTGCTTGCTACTTTATTTGCTTCCGTTGCATTTATTTGTGTTGCGCCAGTTGAATGAACATAAAATCCTTGAGACATTGGAATATTATCCCCTATTCCTCCCGAACCAACAGCAGGACTGCTAACACCATTTACATAAGTGGCGCTACCTCCTGCTCCTCCATTAAGATCAGCATTGTAAACGTAAATAGCATTATCAATATTGGATGTTGCACCTTTTAAAGATGTCCAGCTAATAGGAGAAGGATATGGATTATGGATCAAATTCCATCCATCATCCACCGGAGAACCGTAATTTGTATAGCCCAAGGGTATTGCTTGATTTCCTTTTCTTACAGTACCTATTACGTCAACGGTTATTCCGCTTGTTGTTGTTGGACCATCGCCAACATAAACCCAGTAGCCCGTATTTGAAATAATAGGATCGTTGATAGTACTTATTGGTATGTAAGCAAGATAATCAGAATAAGTTCCAACAGCCGCTTCGCTGTAACTATAAATAGAAGGAAAATTGGGAACGTAGCCATCTGGACAAGTTGGACAAGAAATCGCAATATTATCATCCCAATCGGCAAAACTTAACGCAGAAGAAATTGGTGTTCCCCACAATGCCCAACCTGTAGTTCCTCCTGGCACAAATCGTTGCACTCGTACTGGTCCGTTAATGTCTCCAGTGCCTGTTAATTGGGCAATTCGGGCCGTTGCGGTTGCAGTTGATACCATCGTAAACATTTGTAAATTGGTATTAAAATTTCCACCACTTAAAGTTAAAGTACCTATTAGATTTTCGGCATTCGTTAAAGTCATACCAGTTGGATTGGCAAGTGTAAGGTTAAAGAAATTTGTTGCACTGCTTCCTCCAATGGTTTGCGCCGTAGTGCCATTAAAGAAAACCAATCCGTTTTGCGCTGCGAATGTTCCGCTATTGATAAAATTACCTCTTACCGTTAATTGGTGATTAGTTGTGCTCACATCAACCTGGGAGCTTGCCGAGATAGAGAAATTTGCACATGATACAGCCGATGAAAATGTTTTTGATCCGGTTCCTGAAAATCCCAAATGATTAAATGTTTCTCCACCCGATTTGAATAAACTTTGCGCCGAATTTGAATTAAAAGTTACGGTTGATGTTCCCGCTGTAAAGGTGCCTCCATTATTTTGCCAGTTACCTCCCAAGGTGATCCCAAGATTATTTGCGTTTAAAATTCCTGAATTAATGGTAACGTCTTTTATAATGTTGACGGTATTCGTATTTAACTTTGCGGTAACATTTGGTCCTGTTACTAATAAATTTCCAATACTTGCTGCAGAATTAATATTAAGTGTAGAACCAACAGCTGCAAAACTGCTACCAATTTGAATTGTTCCTCCGGTAACCGAACCTGTAGTTGAAAGATTAATATAACCTAGATCTTGAGCCCCTGTTCCGCCTTCTCTATTCACAACAATTATTCCTCCCGACATATTAAATGTAGAGGTAGAATTATTAATTTGAAATGGGGCATTAGCAATATCAATTGAACTCAAATTAGCAACGTTCATAGATCCACCCGTAATTGACAAATTTGTATTACCCGCTCCGCTGTAATTACCCGAAATATTTATTTGTCCTGCCGCTAAACTACATGAGCCACCCGAATACAAAAAATCTTGGTTAATGGTGCTTCCTATATTTAAAGTGCCCGAAGAAACAATTACAGAGCCAGAGTTTGTAACGGTTGAAAAAGTATTTACTGTAAGGTTAAACGAGTTTAACCATAATCCTGCAGTTGAAGGAATGGTTGTAGCTGCAGTAAACGTTGTGATATTTTGCACATTGGTAGTAGAGATCTTTAAAGTTCCGTTTATGAGCGTTAAAAAATTAATTGGGGCGGTAAAATTTGAAACAGAAATATCAAGAATATTATTCGAGCTGCTTCCCATATTCAAGATCATTTTATAAAACTTAGAAAACGATCCGGTACCGCTGATCATTTGATTACCATTTTTCTTAAATATGGCAATACACATGCTATTTGCATCCGGAAATAATTGAATACCTCCATTATTTGTTACATTGCCGTAAAATGAAACGGTGTGCGTAGTATTAGAATTGGCCTTAATATCTAATGTATCTCCGGCATTAATAATGGCGTTGCCAAAAACAGTAAATGTATGGGCCCCTCCTCTAAATTCAAGAGTTGACATGGTTATGGCTGAAGTACCCACCGTTAACGAATTACAAGCAAAATCCCCATTTATTCTTACCTTATGTCCATTCGCTATCTGAACGTCATCACCTGCACCCGGTACTCCGGAGGGAATCCAAGTGCCGTTGTTTGACCAGTTACCGCTTTTCTTTGAAACATAAGTTATTCCATTAAGAGAAATACTTAAGAAAAAAAAGATGGCAGTAAATATCAAAGAAACACGAGAGTAATTAATGTGGTGGTTTAATATCATAAAAAAATATTTCTTAATTCCGTTTTAATATAAGGAGCATTATTACATCAAAAACAACTTACTTTACACTATTCACATTTAAGTATTTAATCTTACATATGTAAGTCTTCTAAAGGTATCAATAAACGACTTCCTTTGTAATCCTAAAAAAATTTAGATGAGTTTTTTAGACATAGAAACTCAAAAACGCATACAACGCACCTTTTTATGCTTATTAATAAGGCGCTATCAACGACAAACCATTAAAGTCTGAAAATCTCAATAAAGCTAAACTAAATGCTATTTCTAAAAAAACGTTTATGATAATTGATGAACAAAACAATATCAAACTTCATTCTTTAGAGTTAAAATCATACTTTAACTCCATTCCTATTCTTAAAATGGCCATTTTGCAAATTGATTTTTTTTGTTGATTCCTAACATCACTATAACTCACTTGAGTTTGTGACTAGGCAATTGATAACAAATATTTCGGTCAAGCTATTTCCTAAATCAACTAGAGTAACTTACTCTATCCCAGTAGAATAATATAATGGTACATATGACCTATCTTTACCCAAAAGAAAGAAATTCCAGAATTATTTTTTTAGAAAGATTTGCTTATCAAAATTTAAATACAAACCAAAATCGCAGTTGAATCTTTGGAAATCAATATCCCATTGTGGTTCGGTTCTTAAGGTCAAATAAACTTCCTTAGCTAATTTAATTTTTGTAGTAAGCCTTAAGATCAAAAGGTTTCTATAACTTTTATAGGTGCCCGCATATGTAATTGAGTTTGATTCACTCGAGTACAATGCTCCTCCAAATTCACTGGTATAATCACTTCCATACCAATACGACAACATTATGTCTGAACCAAACGCATGAACACCAACATTGGCCAACATGCCATCACCATATCTTTTGTAAACTATTGAATCGCGCTTATTATTTCTGTTTCCAATATAACGCGTGTCGAAGTAAATGCCCTTAAGATGTTTTCTATTGAGCTTGTATTTAAAGTAAACTCCTGCTGCCCCATTTAAATTGGTATAAACTCCTTCTCGATCATAACCAATATAACCACCCCTTGCAATTTGGCCACCATTATGCCTGCCTGTACCTTGAATGATAGTTTTGAACTCAAATTTTTCTGTATTCACTTTAAATGCATTTACACTTACACCTACTACAAGTCGCTCGTAGTCGTCAACCAACCTGTAAAGTACATTTTGCCAATCTATCCAAACATCTGCATCAATTTTTTTCTTACTCAATATATATTGAATGCCGGTTTCCATTCTATTGGTCATTACTCTTTCAAAAGCGTAAACCGGTTCGGCCAAGCCATGATTAAGGCTGCCATCTAAATTACCAAATATCATTTTGAAATCTTTTTTGTGATAACGAATCGAAAACGTTGGCAAAACCTCATTAAAATCTTTATAACCAAAATCTTTTCTTAAATAAACACCTCCTTCAATACAAACATTTTTAGAGATCTGATATCCCAATTGTGGATTAAATTGAAATCCGAAAATCGTATACCCATCTATCATCGGGCCAAAATTTTCAATGTCTTTTTGATAACCTAATCCTTGCAACTTGAAATAAGGCTTTTCCTCCTCAACGGTATCGATGTATTGGTTTTGATACAAATACGTATTATCAACCTGCGAAAACAAGTTAGAAGAAAGGAATAAAATAAAGATGAACTTTAGAAGTTTCAAAGCTTTAATTAATAGCTGTAAAGATATGTAATTTAATTAAATACAGCCTAATTTTTTAGTTTTTAACCTCAGGCTTGATGGCCTCATAAAAAGCCTTATGAACCTTACCGCGGATGCCTAATTTAGCGAGCTTATTATCTTCTGCATCCGGAAAAACACGATTACTTAAGAATACAACCACCAATTTACTTTTTGGATCGGCCCAAGCAAACGTTCCTGTAAAACCGGTATGACCAAAACTTTCTAGGCTACAATCACTAGTAACAGGACTGTCTTTTTTATCATCCGGTTCGGGTTTTTCAAAACAAATACCACGGCGGTTACCCGGGCAATATCTACACGAGGTATATAAACTCACCACATTGCTGTCTAAATATCTTTTTCCATTATAAACGCCTTTGTTCATATACATACCCATCAATTTTGCAACATCCATCGCATTTCCAAATAAGCCGGCGTGCCCCGCAACTCCTCCCATCAAAGCAGCACCCTGATCGTGAACAAATCCCTGCACAATTTGTTTGCGGAATTTTGAATCATTCTCTGTAGGCGCAATGTTTTGCAAAGGAAAACGTCTGAGTGGCTTATAAGTTAAACTTAAACCCATTTGAGTGTATATCTCGCTTACATACTCGTCCAATGGTTTTTTTGAAATGTCTTCAATGATCAATTTGGCATAATAGTATCCCAAATCGCTGTATAAATATTTACCGGGCTTTTCCAACTTGCTTTCGGTAATGCGTTTGTAAATGCTATCGGTAAAGCCACGTACAACAAATACTTTATTGGCCACCATGGTTGGGAAATTATCCGAACGTTTTTTAGAAATATACTCAGGTTTAAAATTTCCGCGCTTATCAATAGTTCTTAAAAAGAAAGGGATCCACGCTTGCATTCCCGACTGATGAGTAAAAACGTCTTCCATGGTCATGTCGGCCTTATTTGTACCCTCTAATTGTGGTAAATATTCTGCTAATCGTTTTGTATGATCAAATTTCTGTTCGCTTTCTAACTTCATCATAGCTAAAGCGCTTGCTGTTATTTTTGTTACGCTCGCAAGATCATAAATAGTCGCTTCATCCACCTTTGGCGATTCGGCCGCATAACTTTGTGTTCCAAAACATTTATTGTAGATCACTTCTCCATCATACATAGCTACAATTTGGCAACCCGGATAGGCTTTTTCGTTTATTCCATAAATAGCAATGCTATCTACCTTTGCGAATTTCTTTTTCTGATAATCTATTTTATTAATTTTTGCCTCCACTGGAATTGGCATAATATGCAAACCCGTGCCATAGGCAAAGTTTGTAGTAGAAACAGGTAATGTTGCATCGGTATAAAAATAACCGAGCATAGCTTCAGCGCTTGCTTTTACAAGACTTGGTAAATATTCATATCCTAATACTATTGCTTTGAAATTATTTTGTGAGTTTAATTTATTAAGTGCATAAGGATTCGCAAATACATTAAGCACCGTTGGCTTTAACCGAGCAATAGAATCTATCAATTGAAACGTTTGTTCACCAATTCCAAAATTATTAGCGGCTTTTAGAGTTGTTTTATTTATTTGGATCACTACCACATCGCTTTCAGAAATTCCGGCAAATACCTGAGCAATCGCTTCGGGCTTAGCATCATGTTTCAATCCAAAATGCTGAACATAAGTTGAAGATTTTAAAACATCGAATAGTTGATTTTGTTTTTCATCACCGAATGAAATTTCGGCGATCTTTAAAGTATCAGTACGTTTTAATGGTAAAAAGTTATTCTCGTTCTTTAATACTGTAATGGCTGCTCTTCCAAGTCTATCATTAAGCTCGGCGCTTGCTTTGGTATTAAGATCTTTACTTATATTCCTAAAAACGATCTCTTGCTTATTATTTAAGCCGCACCAGTATTTTGCTTGTAATATTTTTTTACAACGTAAGTCGATTTCCTCTTGAGTGATCTCTCCATTTTTAATTGCTAGTTCAATTGCTTCAATTGCCTTTGGTACACTTTCGCTAAACAATAATACATCATTTCCTGCCAATAATGCCTTCACATCCACTTTTCCGGGTTCAAAGAATTTTGAAACGCCTTTCATGTTCAAGGCATCTGTAAATATCAATCCTTTAAAACCCATTTGTGCTTTTAAAAGATCATTCACCACTTTTGGAGAAAGTGTGGATGCTAAATTTTGTGTGGTATCCAAACTAAGGATATTCATATGCGCCACCATAATACTTGCTAAACCTCTGTCAAATAAATAACGAAAAGGATACAATTCTAAAGTATCTAATCGCTCTTTACTATGATTAATAATAGGTAAGCCCTTGTGCGAATCCACATCTGTATCTCCATGTCCCGGAAAATGTTTTGCATTGGCCATCACATGTTCGTATTGCATTCCCAGCATATACATCGCCGATTTTTGCGAAACCTTAAATTTATTCTCTCCAAAACTTCTCATGCCTATTACCGGATTGTTTGGATTATTATTGATATCGGCAACCGGAGCGAAATTTATATGAATTCCTAAGCGTTTACATTCGCGGGCAATTTGTCGCCCCATGTAAAATATCAAACTGTCGTTTTGAATAGCGCCGAGTGTCATTTGTTTTGGATAATGTGGTGTGCTATCCAAACGCATAGCAAGTCCCCACTCTCCATCAATACTGTACATCAATGGCGTTTTTGCAACACTCTGATAATAATTCGCCAGTTTAGCTTGACGCCCCGGGCCACCTTGCATCCATATTAATCCGCCAATATTATACTTTTCAATAAGATCATGAATTTCGCGAACGTGTTTAATGTCTTTATTACTATATGCAGCTATCATAAACATCTGCGCCAAGCGTTGACGAGGTGTAAGAGAATTAAAAACAGAATCAACCCATTTGTTTTGGGATAATAAAAATTCAGGTTCTTGTTTTTCTCTAAACCCGAAAAAAACCAATGAACCCAATGCTATAAAAAGTATAAATCGCAATTTGGTCACGTATAAAATTACCTGTAATAAACACCACTGTTTCATCTATAACGCCAATGTTTTAAACAGTTACTTTTTAATACCAATTTTTATATTTTAGTAGGTTTGCCAAAAATTGTTTATTTTTACAGCATGTTAAACAACAAAGCATATTATTATTGGCATTCTACTCAAGGAACCGGTATGCTTTATTGATGATCAATTAATTTTCTCACAATACATAATACCCGGTTTAATGCCGGGTTTTTTATTTTATTACAATCACAACTATGAAAACGTATCCATTAAAACAAAACATTGAGCAGGTTTACAAAAACTACACAACTGAAGACTTCACCGTATGGAAAATATTATTTGAGCGGCAATTGCATTTACTCCAAAGCCTTGCTGCGCCTGAGTATTTAGAAGCCTTGACTAAAATTGGATTCACTGCCTATAAGATTCCAGATTTTAAAGAGGTCAACCTTACTTTAAGTAAAACTTCAGGTTGGAAACTTGAAGTTGTGGAGGGGATCATTAACGAATCTGATTTCTTTGAACTTCTCTCACAAAAACGTTTTCCAGCAACAACCTGGTTGCGAAAACTGAACGAATTGGATTATTTGCCTGAACCGGATATGTTTCATGATGTATTTGGACATGTGCCTTTATTGATAGAGCCAAAATTCAGTTCATTCTTTGAGGAATTCGGAAAATTAGGAGTGAAGTTCAAAGATCATACTCATATCGTTCAAATGCTCGGGAGAATTTACTGGTTTACCATTGAGTTTGGTTTAATGAAAAATGAAGATGAATTAAAAATTTATGGCGCAGGTATTTTATCATCTCACGGCGAAAGTAAATACTCAGTAAGTGATGAGCCATCTCATTTAGCCTTTAACGCCGAAACCATTATGAACACCGAGTTTGAGAATGATAAGATCCAAGATAAATACTTTGTTATCAATTCGTTTGAAGAGCTGTATAATAGTATGCCACTTATTCAACAAGTGATATCTGAAAACCTTATATTAACATAAAACGTTTTCTTAAATAAATGTGTATATTCGTCATGTTATTTGGTTCTTACCTTTAATTAAAAAGGAAGATTAAATGGGAATAGCGTTCAACTCGCTAACAGTACCCGCTGCTGTAATTCTCTATAAAGAACTGGTCATTCTTAAGCCACTGTACTCGACAAAATCGAGACGGGAAGGCGGCCAGTTAGAGATAAGTCAGAAGACCTGCCGTAACATTGTATCTTGGCGCTTTCGGGAAGTGAAGCTTAATAGAACGATAGTAAACGTGTTACATTTTAAAACACATATGCGCTTCGGTGCTGTTTTTTGCTTTAAAAAAACGGCCTTGGTGTTTATTCTTTTTTTTGGCATTGTAAAAGCACAGAATAAGGATACAATTTTGTTGCCTGAAGTAAATGTAAAAAGCACAAAACTAAACTCTTCACTTACCGGAAAAAAAATTCAAAAAATTGATTCGTTGACCTTAGAATTATTCAAGAATCAAACTTTGGATGTGCTTTTAAGCAACAACACGCCAATTTTTATAAAAAATTACGGGCCTGGGGCTTTACAAACCACAACATTTCGCGGAGGCAATGCATCACAAACCGCCATTTTATGGAATGGATTGAATATCCAAAACAGTATGCTGGGCCTAACCGACATTAGTAATATTTCGGGAAGTTTATTTAATTCGGTAGAAATTGAATACGGCGGTTCATCGGCCTTATGGGGCTCCGGTGCAATGGGCGGCGCAGTACATTTAAATAATACACATGCATTTAACAAAGGCGTTTACACAAAATTAAATACCCTCATTAGCACAATTGGTTCGCGATCGGCGTTTACCGATGTAGGCTATAGTAATTCAAAAATTAGTTTTGCATTAAAGGCTTCTGTTATTAAGAATAAAAATGAGTATGCCTTTTATAACGACAGCAATGTTTTGGTAAAACGAAAAGACGCCTCTTATGAGCAATTAAGCGCGATGCCCGAACTTAAATGGTTTATTAATAATCATAACACCGTGCAAGCTGGGGCTTGGTTAACTAAAGGTATCCGAAACATTCCAAACTTTAGCAACATTCATAATAAAATTCAACAAACTGATGAAAGTGAACGAATGAATTTTAATTGGTACCATTCAAAAAATAGGATAACAAATAATTTAAAGGTTGCCCATTTTACTGAGCGATTGGATTATTTGGACAGTATTTCAAGAATTGACTCAAGAAGTACTATGCAAACACGTATTATTGAAGATGATCTTTATTTCAAGTGGCAAAGCAACCATACGCTTAACATTGGATTTAATTATACCAAAAACGAAGGACTAACCGAATATTATTATGGAAGTAAATTCATTGAAAGATATTCGTTTATTACCTCACACAGAGATGTTTTTTTTAATAGCAAACTTACAACAAACGCAGCTATTCGTGCTGAACACACCAGTTCAAATTTAAATCCTATCACATATAACTTTGGCGCGGAATATGTTCCATTCAAAAAATTGCTATTAAAACTAAATGCTGGAAAAGTATATCGAATTCCAACATTGAATGACTTGTATTGGACCCCCGGTGGAAATCCCAGTTTAAAACCCGAAGAAGGTTATACCGCGGATGGCACAGCAGAGTATTCAACTTCAAATGGAGCATATAATCTATTAGTTAGCGGAAGTATATTTTATAAACTCATTTCAAACTGGATCCAATGGGTGCCATACGGTGTAGGTTATTCTCAGCCGGTTAATTTGCAGGAAGTATATAGTCGTGGTGCAGAAACCTCATGGCAAACCGGATACACCAAAGACAAATTCAACATACAGTTAAAATGCATAACGTCGTATGTACTTTCCACAATTAGCAAAACTGAATTAGAAGGCGATGAAACACTAAATAAACAATTGATCTACACGCCACGTTACACAATTAATTCTTCTCTCACTTTAATATATAAAACATTTGCAATCTCATATTTCAATAATTATATTGGATACAGGTTTACTGCCAGCGATAATAGCGTTTGGCTAAACCCATACCACTACTCTACTTTAAGAGCTATATATACTAACCGTTTCCAAAAAATGGAGCTAGGGTTTTTTGGAAACATTAACAATGTTTTAAATAAGCAAATAGAAATTTTAGCAAACAGACCCATTGCCCTACGTTATTTTGAAATTGGAATACAATTAAATTATAAAAAAACATAAAAAAAACAAAATGAAAAAAACAATTACCTTTATCGCTTTAGCGCTTAGCTTTACTTCCTTAAAATCGCAAACCTCCACAGTTACCGTCAGTTTCGAAACCTTTACGCTTTCGCCAAACACAGCTTATAGTAATACAAATAGTGTTGCCTTTTCAACAGCAAGTGTATCTTTTCAATATCAGTGGCATACGAGTTTCAATTATTGGAGTGGTGGCTTTTCGTACACCAATAAATACGATTCGGCAGCAATTGTAACTTCTACGCCAGGCTTGTGCGGCGTTAAACCATTTAAAGGCTATAATAATTCAAATACCTACGTGATTGCTCAAGACAAAAGCATTATTAACTTAAGCGCGCCTTCTACTACAGTAGATGGTTTCTATATAACCAACAGCACATATGCTTATAAAGCAATTCGTCATGGCGACGCCTTTGCCCGAAAATTTGGCGATACCACAGGAACCGGATCCGGAACAACAATTGCCCAAGGATCTTACCCTGATTTTTTTAAAGTAACTGTGAAAGGCTATAAAAACGGAAGTTTAAAAACGGATAGCGTACCTTTTTTCTTAGCTGATTACCGTTTCGCAAATAATGTTCAAGATTTTGTGATTAGTAACTGGCAGTGGGTAAACACAACCACTCTTGGAGATGTTGATAGTTTAAAATTTTACATTTACACAAGTGATAACGGATCATTTGGGCCAAACACTCCGCTCTTTTTTGGTATGGACAATTTCACAATCAAATATTCTACTACAGGAATCAACGAGTTAAGCGCGATTAATAACACAAAACTTTACCCAAATCCAACAAACAATGACCTTAATATTGATAATTCAGCAAACACAGAAATACATTTTCAATTAATGAACATAAATGGAACTATCATTAAAGAAGAAAAAACAAATAGTTCAGTTAAATGGGATCTTTCGGAACTTCCTAAAGGAATATATCTTGTAAAACTTTCTGATGAAAAAAATAGTGTGGTCAAAAAATTAGTAAAACAGTAAACTCACATAATAAGGCCGTAAGTACTTTGTGAAATTATTTTACGCGTTCAAGAACAGCCATAACTTCGGTGTAATTCAAGAACAACAATTTAATTTCGAATTTTATAGACAGAACATCGTTTGTTTTATAAATAAAATCTCCAAAAGTACTTACGGTCCAGTTATGAAAATGTACGCTGTAGTCTTGCTCAAAAAGTTCTTTGGTACGTTTATCAATAGATTCTTTTCCTTTTGTTTCATTCCAATGTATGGCCCATTCTTCAAAATGAGGATAATGATCTAATTCACAACGATAATCGGCCAAAAGATGTTCAAAAGGGGTGTTTACTCTTTCTTTATCGGCACAAAAACGTTTATCAGGAATGGCGTAAAAAAGAATTCCGCCTGGTTTAATTTTTTTAAGGTGAGTTTCAATAGTTGTAATAGGACTTTTGCAATGCTCCAACATGTGATTGGCCACAATAAAATCCAGTGAGCCATCGGCAAATGTTGCTAATTTTTCTCCGTCGTCTATCACATCAACATCTACAAGGTTATAATTTGCTAATTCTGCATAATGATGGCGAAGATCGGGTTTACTCATGCGATCCACATATTTCACGTGCGCGTTTGCTGGTAATTGAAGTGGGATATGCAAGGCGCCAATCTCAATACCATTTCCGTGCAAATATTTAGTAGCGAAAAAGTAACGATTCTTTTCAACCGTATTAAAAACCGAAGTTACCGAACGTAAAACTCTTTTCTTTAAACCTTTTAGCATGTTTCAAATATAGGGAAAATACCGAATTTGTTCAGATGGAAATATAGCTATCTTTGTAAAAAAATAACATGAAAAAAATAGGCATAATAGGTTCGGGTATTGTTGCAAAAGTTTTAGCAACAGGTTTTATAAAGCATGGTTATACTGCAATGCTTGGCACCAGAGATACGAGTAAGCTTGCCGAGTGGCTACAAAAAAATCCGTTAGGTAAAATTGGAAGTTTTTCAGATGCTGCTGCTTTTGGAGAAATTATTGTGCTTGCCGTTAAAGGTAGCATTGCCAAAGATGCCATTAAATTATGTGGAGAAATTAATTTAAAGAATAAAACCATTATTGATGCAACTAACCCAATTGGAGATGCTCCGCCTGAGAACGGCGTTATAAAGTATTTTACAGATAGTAATAATTCTTTATTGGAAATTTTACAAAATGACATAAAAGACGCTCATTTTGTAAAAGCATTTAACTCAGTTGGTAGCGCCTTAATGGTTGATCCTGATTTTGGAGGAACAAAACCCAGCATGTTCATTTGTGGAAATAACGATAATGCTAAAGCCGAAGTAAAGCAAATTCTTGATAAGTTTGGCTGGGAAACCGAAGACATGGGAAAAGCTATTAGTGCTCGAAGTATTGAACAGCTTTGTATCCTATGGTGTTTACCTGGATTTCTTAGAAATCAATGGTCTCACGCCTTTAAACTCCTAAAAAAATAGAATAAAAAGTTATGGCAGAAATCTTCGAGACTTTTGCTTTATATTTGTGCTAACAACCAAAGTATTATGAGTATTAAAATTGCCAAAACAAACCACTCGGTTATCGACCTTATAAAAGATCGTTGGAGCGCACGTTCATTTTCAGATAAAGACATTTCACAAAACGAATTAGAAACTATTTTAGAAGCGGGTTCTTGGGCTTTTAGTTCTAACAATGCACAACCCTGGAGTTTTGTATATGCACATCGCAAAGATTCTTCATTTGAAAAGTTGACGAACTGCTTAATGGGGGGCAATCAGCCATGGGCAAAAAATGCAGCAGTTTTGATTGCCGTACTTGGCGATAAGAAAAATGCAAATGGAACTGAAAATAAAATTGCTCGACACGATGTAGGCGCAGCAAACGCTACATTAATGTTGCAGGCACTTAGCATGGGTATTTATGGTCATGTGATGGGAGGTTTTGATGCTGCAAAAGCCGTTGAAACCATTGGAATAAATACTGAAACGCATGAGCCAATTGTATTTATTGCATTAGGCTATTTAGATTCTGCCGAAAAATTAGAAGAACCATTTCAAGGTAGAGAGCTAACAGCGCGCACACGAAAAAGTTTGAGCGAGATCTCGAAACATTTTGTTTGATCCTTTTTCTTCCTAAATCAATAAAGTTTTGGTCTTGTAAAAATAATTTTGGATTATTGAATTATTATTTACAATATTTGCAAAACATTAATTAAAAATTTAAAACACAAGAGCACAAACTAAAAATGAAAACACTTAATTTCATTCTTTGCTCAACTGGAATCACCAGTAAAATTAGCTCCTTGAGCAAGAGTGTGTTTTTTTCAACAGCTAACCTGTTGTTTCTTTTACCCGCACGCCCGGTATTTTGTATCCGACGTTGATCTAAATTCTTTTCAGGTCTAACAATTAATTCTGTTGATCGACAGGGTTGATCTTCATTATTTTTAATTCAAAATCAATTTTTGACATGCAACATTTTATTGTGCAAGTTGCCCTTGAGCAACATTTGCACTATGCAGATACTATCTGTAACGAAATGGAGTTGTCGGCTAAAGCCAGAGGAACCGGCATAGCCAAACGAACTCCAGAATATATCCGGCAAAAAATGCTGGAAGGAAAAGCAGTGATCGCTCTTACAAAACAAGGCGATTGGGCCGGATTTTGCTACATAGAAACGTGGAGCCACGGAAATTATGTGGCTAACTCAGGTTTAATTGTTGCGCCTGCTTTCAGAAAAAGCGGATTAGCAACTACCATCAAAGAAAATATCTTTGAACTTTCGAAGAACAAGTATCCGCATGCCAAAATATTTGGTCTTACAACCGGACTTGCAGTAATGAAGATCAATTCTGAATTGGGTTACGAACCCGTAACCTACTCTGAACTTACCCAAGACGAGGCTTTTTGGAAAGGCTGTCAAAGTTGTGTAAATCATGAGATATTGATAAGCAAAGACAGAAAAAATTGTTTGTGCACAGCCATGCTTTACGATCCAAAAGAAAAGAACAAACCCCGGTGGTTTGATTTTAAAGGAAAGAAAAAAGTAATGGAACGTTTGCTAAAAATAAAGCAAACTGTATTCCTAAAACCAATAAAAACATTAAAAGAAGAATTAATTAAAATTTAAAATGGAAAACAACAACGTGATACTTGCATTTAGCGGTGGCTTAGACACCAGCTTTTGCGCCATATACCTAAAAAAAGAACTTGGTTTAAATGTTCATGCCATAACAGTTGATACAGGAGGCTTAAGCCCGAAAGATAAAATTCAACTCGAAAAACATGCAACAGCACTAGGCGTTGCTTCATTAAAAATTGTAGATGCAAAAACAGCCTACTACCAAAAAGTGATCAAATACCTGGTATTTGGAAATATTTTAAAGAACAACACTTATCCCCTTTCTGTTAGTGCCGAAAGGATCATTCAAGCACTCACTATAGCCGAGGAAGCAAAATCATTCGGCGCATCGGCCATAGCGCACGGAAGTACAGGCGCAGGCAACGACCAAGTTAGATTTGATATGGCTTTTCAAATTCTTTTACCTGAAATAAAGATCATCACTCCTATCAGAGACCTTAAACTATCGAGGCAAGAGGAAATTGAGTATTTGAAAAATAGCGGCATAGAAATGAATTTCGAAAAAGCAGTATACAGTATCAATAAAGGAATTTGGGGTACATCGGTTGGAGGAAAAGAAACACTCAGTTCTCACCTTCCGCTTCCTGAACAGGCCTGGCCAACTATAGTTAATAAAACTATTGAGGAGAAAATAAAATTAAGTTTTGAAAAAGGTGAATTGAAAAAGATCAATGATACCCATTTTGAAAACCCGGTAAACGCCATTGAAGAATTGTCAAATATTGCTTCTCCCTTTGGAATTGGAAGAGATATTCATGTAGGCGATACAATTATTGGCATCAAAGGACGGGTTGGTTTTGAGGCAGCGGCTTCCATTATTACCATTAAGGCTCATCATGCTTTAGAAAAACATGTGCTCACCAAATGGCAATTGTATTGGAAAGATCAACTGGCTTTGTGGTACGGAAACTGGATGCACGAGGGACAATATTTGGATCCAAGTATGAGAGATATGGAAGCTTTTTTTGAAAGCACGCAAAACTTAGTGAATGGCGATGTATTTGTGAGTTTACTTCCTTACAGATTTACAATTAACGGAATTTCATCTCCACACGATCTGATGAACGAAAAATTTGGATCGTATGGCGAAATGAACACATCATTTACAGGAGATGATGTAAAAGGATTCACAAAGATCTTTGGTAACCAAACTGCTATTTATTATCAAGTAAACGACTGCCTACCGACAAGGCAGGTATTGCAACACTCTTTAACCGAACTAGAAAATGATTAAGGCCGGAATAATAGGCGGCGCAGGTTATACAGGCGGCGAAACGTTGAGAATATTGCTTCACCATCCTGAAGTTGAAATTACTTTTGTGCAAAGCCAGAGCCAAGCAGGGAAAAAAATTTATGAAACGCACCACGATTGCTTTGGCACAACTGAATTGGTATTTCAAAAAGAATTGGGGGAAGCGGATGTTATATTCCTTTGCAAAGGACATACAGAATCAAAAAAGTTTTTGGAAAGTAATAAGATCCCTCAAAAAACAAAGATCATTGACTTAAGTACAGACTTTAGACACAAAAGTAATTCCTCTTTCAACAATTTAGAGTTTGTGTACGGACTTCCTGAATTAAATAAAGAGAAGATCAAAAAAGCAAATGCTATTGCTAACCCTGGATGCTTTGCAACTGCCATTCAATTAGCGCTTTTGCCATTGGCTTCAAATAAATTGATCCATTCCGAAATTCATGTTAATGCAACCACAGGTTCTACAGGCGCAGGACAAAACTTAAGTGAAGCAAGTCATTTTTCGTGGAGAAGTAATAATCAAAGCGTTTATAAAATCATGGAGCATCAACACGAAAAAGAAATCACAGAATCATTGAGTCAATTGCAAAATCTTAATCATCAATTCGTTTTTGTGCCACAAAGAGGTTCGTTTACAAGAGGTATTTACGCGGTAACTTATCTAGAAGGTAATTTTGATTCAAAGGAAATAAAACAACTCTATGAGAATTTTTATTCAAACCATCCTTTTGTTCATTTGACTCCATTTGATATTGATGTAAAACAAGTAGTAAATACCAATAACTGTTTCATCAACATTCATACTCAAAAAAATAAATTAATTATTATTTCGGCCATTGATAATTTGCTTAAAGGCGCGGCTGGGCAAGCTGTTCAAAACATGAACTTAATGTTCAATTTTAATGAAACAACAGGATTAAAACTAAAACCATCAACTTATTAAATAAACTTACGGTCACCCTGAGCGAAGTCGAAGGGCGATCACAAAACAAAAACAATGAAAACATTTAACGTATACCCACTAATGCCAATAACCCCTGTAAAAGCTCAAGGCTCTTATCTTTGGGATAATAACGGCAAGAAATATATTGATCTTTATGGCGGTCACGCTGTGATCTCTATTGGTCATACACATCCATATTATGTAGAAAAGATAACTGAACAATTAGATAAGATCGCCTTTTATTCTAACTCAGTTCAAAATCCATTGCAAGAAGAATTAGCATATAAACTTGGCGAATTGAGCGGTTACAATGATTACAGTTTATTTTTATGTAACTCCGGCGCAGAAACAAACGAAAATGCTTTGAAGCTTGCTTCATTTCATAACGGTAGAAAAAAAATAATTGCGTTCAACAAAAGTTTTCACGGCAGAACATCTTTGGCGGTTGCCGCAACTCATGATACAAGCATTCAAGCAAAAGTTAATGGCCATGAAGTATTATTTCTTCCTTTAAATGACAGCGAAAAATTTATTGAAACCATTAATGACTCCATTTGTGCTGTTATTATTGAAGGAATTCAAGGCGTTGGTGGAATTAATATACCAACCATTGAATTCTTGAATTTGATTAGAAAAAAATGCTACGAGCACGGTGTTGCATTGATTCTAGATGAAGTTCAATCTGGTTACGGAAGGTCAGGGAAATTTTTTGCTCACCAATATGCTTTTATTCATCCCGATATTATTACAGTTGCAAAAGGGATGGGCAACGGATTTCCTGTAGCAGGAACATTAATAGCGCCTCATTTTGAAAGTAAATACGGAATGTTGGGCACAACGTTTGGTGGAAATCATTTGGCTTGCGCCGCTTCGATTGCTGTGTTAGATGTGATCAAAAATGAAAATTTGATCGAAAGAGCATTCGAAGTTGGAGAAAAATGGATGAAGTGTTTAAAAAATATTCCTAGTGTTAAAGAAGTGAGAGGAAAAGGCTTGATGATTGGTGTTGAATTTGAATTCCCTATTGCAGAACTAAAGAACTCTCTTAACAATGAGTTCAATATTCTAGTTGGAACAGCGTCCAACAAAAATGTTATCAGGCTTTTACCTGCCTTAACTATTAATCAAGAAGATATTAATGTCTTCAACTCTGCTCTTGAACAAATTTTGTTGAACCAATTAAAACTCGCTTAGCTATGCAACATTTTACTACTGTATACGATGTAACAGATCCGCTTCAATTAGTTAATGAAGCCATTGAACTAAAATCATCTCCATACTCCTTTTCCACTATAGGAAAAAACAAAACTTTAGGCTTAATATTTTTAAATCCAAGTTTAAGAACTAGGTTAAGTACACAAAAAGCAGCCAAAATGTTAGGCATGGAAGTAATGATAATGAATATGGATAAAGAAAGTTGGGCTATTGAGTGGAATGATGACGTAGTGATGAATGGCTCAACCGTTGAACATATTAAAGACGCTGCAGCAGTTTTAGGGTCGTATTGTGATATTATCGGAATCAGATGTTTTCCTTCGCTTACAGATAAAAAGTTAGATTATAGCGAGAAACTATTAATTCAACTTATGAGGTACTGCAATGTTCCTGTTGTAAGCCTAGAATCTGCTACTTTACATCCTTTGCAAAGTTTAGCCGACGCCATAACCATAAAAGAGAATTGGAATGCACCATATAAACCTAAAGTTGTATTAAGTTGGGCTCCTCATATAAAAGCCTTACCGCAAGCAGTTGCCAATTCATTTGCAGAGTGGATGACAAAGATAGAAGTTGATCTTACTATTGCTCAGCCTCAAGGTTATGAATTGTGTGAAGATTTTACAAAGGGCGCAACTATTGAGCACGATCAAGAGAAAGCATTACAAAATGCCGATTTTGTATATGTAAAAAACTGGTCCTCCTATAATGATTACGGTAAAACTCCTGAAGTAAAAGAAAACTGGATGCTGGATGTTGAAAAATACAAATTAACCAATACTGCAGGCATTATGCATTGTTTACCTGTAAGAAGAGATGTTGAGTTAAGCAGTAAATTAATTGATCATTCAAATAGTTTGGTGCAAAAGCAAGCCGCCAATAGGGTTTTTGCCGCGCAGGTTGTACTAAAAAATTTACTTGCAACAGTAAGCACTAAAACAAACGCCAACATTTTCCATTTAGAGACAGAGAAAGCATGAAAGATCTAACGATAGTAAAAATTGGAGGGCAAATAATTGACAATGAAAAAGAGTTGAATAAATTTCTTATTTCGTTTTCAAAAATCAAAACAGCAAAGCTTTTGGTACATGGAGGAGGAAAATTGGCTACTGAACTCTGCTCCAAACTTGGCATAGAAACTAAAATGGTTGAAGGGAGAAGAATTACGAATGCTGAAACGCTTAAAATAGCAACTATGGTTTACGCGGGTTTGATAAATAAATTGATTACAGCAAAACTTAATAGTTACAAAACATATGCCATTGGCCTATGCGGCGCTGATGCTTTTATGGTCCCTTCTGAAAAAAGAAAAAAAGGAAAAATTGATTACGGCTTTGTAGGTGATGTTATTGCAAAAAAGATAAATACCGATTTTCTAAAACTATTACTCGATAAAAACATCAGCATGATAATTGCTCCAATAACAAGTACAAAATCAGGACAATTACTAAATACTAACGCCGATACAATTGCCTCCACTTTAGCATCATCTCTAGGAAAATACTATAAAGTAAAATTTATTTATTGTTTTGAAAAAGAGGGAGTATTAAATGGAAATAAAGTGATAAAAACACTAAACAAAACAACTTACGCAAAACTTAAAGCTAAAAAAGTAATAACCGATGGTATGATCACAAAACTGGACAATGCTTTTGCCGCTATCGAAAAAAACGTAAGTCAAGTAACTATTGGAAAGGCCAATGAATTAAACAAATTATTAAAGCAACATGCAGGAACAACAATTACAAAATAAAATAAGCGAAGAGCTTTACAAGGATCCCTTTGATTTGCTTTGCCAATTAATACAAACGCCAAGCTTTAGCAAAGAAGAGAATACTACAGCTTTACAAATACAAAACTTCTTTGAACAAAGAGGGGTCGCAACCCATAAGCATTTAAATAATGTGTGGGCAAAAAATAAATTTTACAACAAAAGTAAGCCTACGTTTCTTTTAAACTCTCATCATGATACCGTAAAACCAAATAAAGGCTATACGCTCGATCCATTCTTGCCAATTCAAAAGAACGGAAAACTGTTTGGCTTAGGAAGCAACGATGCCGGAGGAGCTTTGGTATCACTAATGGCTACTTTTCTTCATTTTTATAATGAACCAGACCTGAAATACAATATTATTTTTGCCGCAAGTGCAGAAGAAGAAATTTCGGGAATAAAGGGTATTGAGGCTCTACTTCCTCATCTTGGAAAAATTGAATTTGGAATTGTAGGAGAACCAACATTAATGAACTTAGCCATTGCCGAAAAAGGCCTAATGGTTTTGGATTGTATGAATTACGGGAAAGCGGGGCATGCTGCGAGAGAAGAAGGCGATAATGCAATTTATCATGCTTTAAAAGATATGGAATGGTTTAAAAATTATCAGTTTGCTAAAATCTCTCCCCTCCTCGGTTCCGTAAAAATGAGCGTAACAAGTGTTGAAACTGAAAATAAAGCACATAATATTATTCCCTCTGAATGCAAATTTGTGGTTGACGTTAGAGCAAATGAATTATATTCCCTTGAAGAGATCCTTTCGGAAATAAAACAACATGTTACTTGCGAAATTAAACCAAGAAGTTTAAGAATACGGCCTTCTTCTATAAACATGGAACATCCATTAGTTAAAAGTGGCATTAAACTAGGAAGATCGCTTTACGGCTCTCCAACCACAAGTGATAAGGCCTTGATGAATTTCCCTACTTTAAAAATTGGACCCGGCGATAGTGCCAGGAGCCATACAGCGGATGAATTTATTTATGTGGACGAGATAAAAGAAGGAATTGAATTATATACAAAATTAATTAACGAAATAATTTATTAAAAACTTTAATCTGATACTCTATCAAACGGATGGCACACTGAGCGGAGTCGAAGTGCGTCCCAAGAGCGATAAAATGTAAAGTCCCTCGACTCCGTTCGGGATGACATTTAGAATAGCAAAAACGATAATTATGAAAACAAAACTCTGGCAAAAAGAAAACCTGCCTACCGGACAGGCAGGCAAAACCGATTCCATCATCGAAAATTTTACCATTGGCAATGATCAAAATTTGGATATGCTTATTGCACCATTTGATGTTATTGCTTCAAAAGCGCATGCAAAAATGCTGGGCAAAGTTGGGTTGATCTCTACTCAAGAGTGCGCCCAGTTGTTACAAGGGCTAAACGAGGTTGAATTGCTTCTTATGAATGGTAAATTCGAAATAGAAGAAGGCGTAGAAGATATCCACTCACAAATTGAGTTTTATCTTACAAAAAAATATGGCGAAACTGGAAAAAAGATCCATACGGCACGGTCGCGGAACGACCAGGTTTTAACAGCCATTAAACTGTATTTAAAACACGAATTGGAATTAGTAAGTTCAAAAGCTAAGCAACTTATTCAATCCTTTTTAAAATTAAGTCAAAAACATAAAGGCGTTCTTCTTCCGGGTTATACGCATTTTCAAATTGCTATGCCTTCTTCCTTCGATATGTGGTTAAGTGCTTATGCCGAAAGTTTGGAAGATGATCTTGAACTTTTGAAAGCTGCACATAAAATATGTGATAAAAATCCATTGGGCAGCGCGGCTGGTTACGGCACTTCGTTTTCAATCGACAGAGAATTCACAACAAAAGAAATGGGATTTGCAGCCTTAAACAAAAGTTCGGTTTATGCACAAATGACAAGAGGAAAATCAGAAAAAGTTGCGGCCATTGCCATTTCTTCAATTGCTCATACGATCTCCAAATTCTCTTACGATGTATGCTTGTACTTATGCCAAAATTTTGGATTTATTTCTTTTCCCGAAAATTTAACCACTGGCAGCAGCATCATGCCACATAAAAAAAATCCGGATGTATTTGAATTGTTAAGAGCAAAATGTAATATTTTGCAAGGTTTGCCGAATCAACTCACGCTTCTTACCAATAATTTACCAAGCGGTTATCACAGAGATATGCAACTTACAAAAGAATTGATATTCCCTGCATTCGGCACCGTAAATGAATGCATGGATATATTGCTTCATATTCTTCCGCAACTAGAAGTGAACCAAAGTTGCATCAGCGATAAAAAATACGATTATTGTTTTAGCGTTGAAGAAGTAAATAAATTAGTATTGAGCGGCATTTCATTTAGAGATGCGTATCAGATCATTGCCAACAACATAAAAATTAATGATTTCAATCCCGCACGAACAATTGATCATTCACATATTGGAAGTATAGGAAATTAATTACTTCCCATCCTCTATCAACGTAACAATCCCTGCGGTATTAATATTAAGCGTGTATTTATGTTTGCCGCTCGGAACGTCTATAGAGCCCGGAACATCACCGGTAATTTCTGATTTGCCTTTTGGAATATCTTTATACTCGGTAGTTTTTACCGAAGCAACAGTGCCAAAATCGGCCGGTCCAACTTTTACGGCAAGCGCCGTAGCATAAGTATTCCTTACGCGAATTTGTCGTCTATGTTTAAAACAACTTGAAGAGCTTAGAACAAAACCAAAGCTGAGTAAAATAAAAATTATCCTCTTAAGATTCATCATAATTAAAGATAGTGAATTTTTTACGAAATCGAGAAAACACTAAAAACAATAAACGCCCTCTTGGAATTAACTTTAGTTTCCTTTTTTTTCACAAAGTCAGTAGACGCTAAGTTTTTATGCTACATTTTAAAATAGAACAAAAAAACTAACTCTTGGTCCATTTACTTTGTGTCCCTGCAGACAGGTAGGTTTGCGAATTCGTGGCTAAAATTACACTAAAAATTTTCCTCAGCCAACTTCTAAGGATCTATTTTAAACTGTTTGCTTAACCCCTACCCCTACCAACGAAGCCACAAACTCATCAAACAAATAGCGCGAATCGTGTGGGCCAGGGCAAGCCTCCGGATGATACTGCACCGAAAACACTGCTTTGTCTTTTAAACGAATGCCTTCAATGGTTTTATCATTAAGGTTAACATGTGTAATTTCAATATTTTTATTCTTAGCTATCTCATCGGCGTTTACACTAAAGCCATGGTTTTGCGAAGTGATCTCGCATTTGCCACTCACCAAATTCTTTACCGGATGATTGATGCCGCGATGACCCGCATGCATTTTATAAGTTGAAATTCCTTGTGATTGCGCTAATATTTGATGTCCTAAACAAATTCCAAACACAGGTTTGCCTGCGCCAATAATTTGTTTTACCAATTCAGTTTCCTCTTTCATTACGCCAGGATCTCCAGGACCATTACTTAACATAAATCCATCAGGACTAAACTCCAACATTTCTTTCAAAGAAGTTTTCATTGGAAACACTTTCAAATAACATCCTCTTTCGGCAAGCGAACGTAAAATGTTTTTCTTAGTGCCAAAATCAACAACCGCTACTTTATGTTTAGACTTTATATCTCCAAAAGTATACACCTCTTTTGTGGCCACCTTTGATGATAGTTCTAAACCTTCCATTGTAGGTACTTTTGACAGTTTCTCTTTTAAAATATTAATATCACTAATGTCTGATGAAATAATGCAATTCATCGCGCCTTTATCTCTCACATATCTTACCAAAGCGCGCGTATCAATATCACTGATGGCAACAATTTTATTTTTCTCAAAATAACTTTGCAAGCTTTCTGTGGCGCGTGGGCGCGAAAATCCTTTATTAAATTTTTTACAGATCATTCCCGAAATTTTAACCGAATCGCTCTCTACCTCGTTGGTTTCAACCCCATAATTACCAATATGAGCATTATTCATAATAATAACTTGCCCGTAATACGATGGATCGGTAAAAATTTCCTGGTAACCAGTCATGCCGGTATTAAAACAAATTTCGCCTGTGGTAGTGCCAATAGCTCCGGCCGCCTTGCCCTCAAACACTTTCCCGTCTTCTAAAAGTAGTATTGCTTTTGGGGTAACTTGGTATTTTAGTTGCATAGTTTTAAGTAATATTCCGGGATGTAAAGTTCTTATTTATTTGCTTAAAAAACCATAGATGTTAATAGGTTTTAATAAATCCAGTCACTTTCTAATGACTATTTATAAGCAAAAGCTAATGAATTGCTCTCTCATAGTACTTTTATAGTACTATGTTTCGGGACTTATTATTTATTAATGGAAAGTTTGAGGCCTTTAATGATTTGGGCGTGCCGGCGAAGCTCACGGTCAAAAAAGCTGGAAGTTCGCCCGCCGTCGGGCTTTTCGCTTCAAGCCTGCTTGTCCTTTGCTATGTTTGTAGGCCTGCGGTGGCTTCCTTCGGTCGCCTCCTTGCCCAACAAACATAAGGCAAAGTCCGGTGCAGGGCTTTGCGCTTCAATCCCTCACGCAGCCCGCCGTAAAAAAGAGCTAATCCCTATAGGTATCGGGACTCTGCATCACTGTCTCTTACGGTAAAAAAACAGCCGTTTGGGGATGAGGCAAAAATTACGTAGTTTTGTCCGAATTTTAAATCTAAAATTCAACTCCTATGGCATCTCACTATTTAACTGAGAAGTTTGTCACCGAAGGACTAACTTACGATGACGTTCTATTAGTTCCGGGCTATTCGGAAATACTTCCTCGCGAAGTAAACATTGGCTCGCATTTTTCAAAGAATATTGTTGTAAATACGCCTATTGTTTCAGCGGCGATGGACACCGTAACCGAACATAAATTAGCTATCGCTATTGCCCAAGAAGGCGGAATTGGTGTATTACATAAAAATATGTCGATTGAAGATCAAGCCCTGCAAGTTCGCAAGGTAAAGCGAAGCGAAAGCGGAATGATACTTGATCCCATTACTTTAAAAGATAAAGCTACCATTGGCGAGGCGCTTGCCATCATGCAAGAAAATAAAATTGGCGGTATACCTGTGGTTGATAAACAAAATAGGCTTATTGGCATTGTTACCAATCGCGACCTTCGTTTTGAAAAAAACATGAAAAAGCCGGTTATTCAAATAATGACCAAGCGTAAAGAAATAGTTACAGCTCAAAATGGCATTAACCTTAAGCAAGCCGAAGAAATTTTACAAAAAAACAAGATCGAAAAACTTCCCATACTTGATAAAAAAGATCAGTTGGTTGGTTTGATCACCTACAAAGATATTATTAAAATAAAAGTAAACCCTAACGCTGCAAAAGATAAAATGGGGCGTTTACGCGTTGCAGCAGCCGTTGGAATTACTGCCGATACAATGCAGCGTGTTGAAGCTCTTGTTGCAGCCGGAGTTGATGCCATTATTATTGACACAGCACACGGACACAGCAAAGGCGTTATTGAAAAATTAAAAGAAGTAAAACGCAAATACAAAAACATTGATGTTATAGTTGGAAACATTGCCACAGGTAAAGCCGCATTAGATCTTTATAAAGCAGGAGCCGACGGTGTAAAAGTTGGTATTGGCCCCGGTTCTATTTGCACCACGCGTGTTATTGCAGGTGTTGGTGTGCCTCAATTATCTGCTATTTTAGAGGTGGCTGAGGCTTTAAAAGGAAAAAATTGCCCTGTAATTGCAGATGGTGGTATTCGTTTTACAGGAGATGTTGTAAAAGCATTAGCTGCCGGAGCAAGCACTGTAATGATGGGAGGAATGTTTGCGGGAACTGAAGAAAGCCCTGGTGAAACTATTATTTTTGAAGGGCGTAAATTTAAATCGTATCGTGGAATGGGTTCGTTAGAAGCCATGCAAAAAGGAAGTAAAGATCGTTATTTTCAAGACGCGGAAGATGACATTAAAAAATTAGTGCCCGAAGGTATTAGCGGGAGAGTTCCTTACAAAGGTGCAATTTCGGAGATCGTGTATCAATTAATTGGAGGCTTAAGAGCTGGTATGGGCTATACAGGTTCAAAAAATATTTTAAAATTACAAGAAGCGAAATTCATTCGCATCACTGCTGCAGGTGTAAAAGAAAGTCACCCGCATGATGTAGTGATCACTCGCGAAGCTCCAAATTATAGTAGATAATTATGAATTTTGAATGATGAGTTATGATTTTATCGTTAACTAAATTCAAAACTTTGAAATACCAAATTAAGAAATGATATTACCAATTGTAGTTTATGGCGACCCGGTTCTAAGAAAGGTTGCAGAAGATATAGATAAAAATTATCCAGGTCTTGAAAAATTATTAAAGGATATGTTCGACACTATGTATGAAGCCAACGGTGTTGGTTTAGCTGCGCCTCAGGTTGGAAAAGCAATTCGTTTATTTATTGTAGATACCGAACCTTTTGTAACCGATGAGGATGATGAAGATTATGATGAAGATGAATTTACTCCTGCAGAAAGAAAACAATTAAAAGCCTTTAAAAAAATATTCATCAATGCGAGTATTATTAATGAAGAGGGTGAACCCTGGAAATTTAAAGAAGGTTGTTTAAGTATTCCAAAGATCCGCGAAGAAGTGTCGCGACCAGAAAAAGTAACCATTGAATATTGCGACGAGAATTTTAAAAAACACACCGAAACTTACGACGGACTAATTGCCCGAGTAATTCAACACGAATACGACCATATACAAGGTGTTTTGTTTACTGATAAAATTAGTCCCTTTATTCGCAAACTTATTTCGGGCAAGCTAACGGATATTAGCAAAGGAAAAATTAGTGCCGATTATAAAACAAAAGTTTATATCCCTAAAAAATAATGAAGGCATTCATCATCTCCTCTACCCTGTTTTTTTTATTTGCTTGCAATTCATCAAACAATGAGGCAAAACAAAATGATCTGATAGCTAAAGACAGCATTAAGCCTGTAATTGATACACCAGTTACAAAAGATTGTGCAGTGCTTTACAAAAATGCACTAATGATGGACAGCATTGTTTTAGCGCAAAACGAAGTAAACACTGAAATTGCCAACCGGTCTATTCGAGCTTTTACTGATTACGCGTTTTATTGCGAGAGTGATAGTATGAGCCCTATTTACTTAGTAAAAACGGCCCAAATTGCTATGGCTATAAATAATGCCAACCAGGCAAAGGTAGTTTTAGATCGTTGTATTAGTAATTATCCAAAATTTAAAAACAAACCCGCTGCCATGTTTATGTTAGCGCAATTGTACGACGAGCAACACTTACTGAACAACGAGGAAGATGCAAAAAGAATTTACGAAGCGCTTATTTACGAGTACCCAAAATCTGATTGGGCCACTAATGCAAAAGCAGCTATAAAACTGTTGGGCAAAACCGATGAGCAAATAGTAAAGGAATTTAATAAAGGCAAATAAGGTTCTTTACCCCTGTGAATTTTATTTCTTTTCAAAAAATAAATTCTATATCAATTTTTTTATTTGTTGGCATTGCGAATACCGTACAAGCGAATTGCGGTTAAGCAATGTGGGTTTTTATTCAGAAAAGTAGAAAGGAGAGTTAAAAGAAAATGATTATATTTATAATAACAAAAGCGCCGCTGAGTGGCGGATATTTGCAAATTAGGTGCAAGTGACGGACATCGATCTAAGAAAACATTTTGGCTGACAAAAAATAGGTCATGAAAAAAAAACGTAATACAAGAAATAATATTAATTCTATTTTTTGCAATGGTGTTTGCTTTACTGTTGCCTAGTTTATTTGAGATGAGCACGACAATTG
>Ga0163149_10000153_pt1 | contig 88056 bp, 98 predicted proteins | sample OliLakLV19MP5G1_FD_148604 | JGI IMG/M metagenome (GOLD analysis project Ga0163149, IMG submission 148604) | Freshwater microbial mat bacterial communities from Lake Vanda, McMurdo Dry Valleys, Antarctica - Oligotrophic Lake LV.19.MP5.G1 | ecosystem: Environmental > Aquatic > Freshwater > Lake >...
CCCTAAGCCCTAACCCCCTTCACCCCCGCATCCCCTCTTCCCAGCGCTTCCACCGCCGCGCACACGATCCCGTCCGCATCCAGCCCCGCTTCCGCGATCATGACCGCCGGGCTCGCGTGGTCCTGGAACACGTCCGGCAGCGTCAGTGTGCGGATCTTCACGCCGCGATCCAGAAGCCCGTCTTTCGCCATGAACTGCAGCACGAAGGCGCCGAAGCCGCCCATGGCGCCTTCCTCGATCGTGATGAGCACTTCGTGTTCGCGTGCGAGGCGGCGGATGAGATCTTCGTCGAGGGGCTTTGCAAAGCGCGCGTCGGCGAGCGTGGTGGAAAAGCCCTGCGCGGCGAGCCTGTCGGCGGCCTTCACGGCGTCGCCGTAGCGCGCGCCGAAGGAAAGCAGCGCGACCGTCGTGCCTTCGCGCAGGATGCGGCCCTTTCCGATTTCGATCGGGCCGATTTCGTCGAACGCCGGCATCGGCAGGCCAAGCGCCTCGCCGCGCGGATAGCGCACCGCGCTCGGGCGATCGTCGATCGCCGTGCAGGTGGCGACCATGCGCGCAAGCTCCACCTCGTCGGCGGCGCCCATCACCACGAAGCCCGGCAGCGCGCCGAGATAGCCGATGTCGAACGAGCCCGCGTGCGTCGGGCCGTCGGCGCCGACGAGGCCCGCACGGTCCAGCGCGAAACGCACGGGCAGACGCTGGATCGCCACGTCGTGGACGACCTGGTCGTAGCCGCGCTGCAGGAAGGTGGAATAGATCGCCGCGAAGGGTTTCATGCCGTCCGCCGCGAGGCCGGCGGCGAAGGTCACCGCGTGCTGCTCGGCGATGCCGACATCGTACATGCGGTCCGGGAAGCGTGCGCCGAAGAGGTCGAGGCCCGTGCCCGACGGCATCGCCGCCGTGATCGCCACGATCTTGTCGTCCTTCTCCGCCTCGCGGATCAGGCTTTCACCGAAGACGGTCTGGTAGTTCGGCGGGCCGGCCTTGGCCTTCTGCTGCTCGCCGGTGACGACGTTGAACTTGGCGACGCCGTGATATTTGTCCGCCGCGTTTTCCGCCGGCGCATAGCCCTTGCCCTTCTGCGTGCGGACGTGGACCAGCACGGGCTTGTGGTCGATCAGGCTGGCGTTGCGCAGGATCGGCACGAGCACGTCGAGGTCATGCCCGTCGACGATGCCGATGTAGTAGAAGCCCAACTCCTCGAAGAGCGTGCCGCCCTGCATCATGCCGCGCGCGAATTCCTCGGCCTTCTTGGCCGCGTCGTGCATCGGCTTCGGCAGCGCTTCGGCGACCTTGCGCGCGGCGTTGCGGATGTGGCGGTAGGTGTGGCCCGAGAAACGGCGCGCGAGATAGTTGCTCATGGCGCCGACCGGTGGCGCGATGGACATGTCGTTGTCGTTGAGCACGACGATGAGACGCTTCGTCGAGGACGCCGCGTTGTTCATCGCCTCATAGGCCATGCCCGCCGACATCGAGCCGTCGCCGATCACGGCGATGACGTGGTTGTCGCGGCCCTCACGGTCGCGCGCGGCGCAGAAGCCGAGCGCGGCGGAAATGGAGGTCGCGGCGTGCGCGGCGCCGAAGGGATCGTATTCGCTCTCGTCGCGCTTGGTGAAGCCGGAGAGGCCCCCGCCCTGGCGCAGCGTGCGGATGCGGTCGCGCCGGCCGGTCAGGATCTTGTGCGGATAGGCTTGGTGACCGACGTCCCAGATGACGATGTCCCTGGGGGTGTCGAAGACGTAGTGCAGCGCCACCGTCAGCTCGACGACACCCAGGCCCGCGCCCAGGTGCCCGCCGGTCACGGAAACGGCGTCGATGGTCTCGGCGCGCAGTTCGTCGGCGAGCTGGCGCAGATCGCCCTCCCGCAAGGCGCGGAGGTCGGCGGGCAGTTTGACGGCATCAAGCAACGGCGTGGAGACGGTCATGGGCGCCTTCGATCAGGTCGGAGCGCCGTCGTGGTCCGCGAATATTACGTCGCGTTCATGGCGGGCCGACGTTCAATACCGGCATTCGAGGATGAAATCGACCGCCTCAGACAGAACCTTGGCCCGCGGACCAAAGATGGCGAGGTGTTTCTGCGCCTGTGCGGCCAGAAGGCGCACCCGGAGCTTCGCCGCGTCCACACCCAGCAGGCTGACGAGGTTCACCTTTCCGGCGATGGCGTCCTTCGAGACGGCCTTGCCCACGACCGCCTCCTCGCCGGCCACGTCCAGCAGGTCATCGACCATCTGGAACACCACGCCGAGGTCGGTCGCGTAGCGCGCAAGCGCGTGGCGGGCGTCCTCCTGGGCGCAGCCGATCAGGGCGCCGGCGTCCACCGACCAGGAAATCAGCGCGCCGGTCTTGAGCCGGTTCATGCGCGCGACGGCGGAGGTGTCGCCCGCCACCGTCTCACCCTGCATGTCTATCATCTGGCCGCCGACCATGCCGTACGGGCCCGACGCCTTGGCGAGACCGGCGATCAGCAGACAGCGCATCTGCGGGTCGGAGTGCGTGGCCGGATCGGCAAGGATCTCGAACGCCAGCGTCTGCAGCGCGTCGCCTGCAAGCACGGCCGTTGTCTCGTCGAACTGTCTGTGCACGGTGGGCTGGCCACGGCGCAGATCGTCATCGTCCATGCACGGCAGATCGTCGTGGACGAGCGAGTAGGTGTGGATCAGTTCTACCGCGACGCCCGCCCGTACCAGCGCGTTCTCGTCGGCGTCGAAGAGGCGCCCCGCCTCCAGCATCAGGAACGGGCGCAGGCGCTTGCCGCCGCCGAGCGCCGCATACCGCATGGCTTCCAGCAGACGCGCCTCGTGTCCCTGCACCGGCGGCAGCAGCTGGTCGAGGGCGGCGTTGAAGCGGTCAGCTGTGGCGCGAAGGCGCTCGTCGATCGTTTGCATCGCCGCCCCATAGCAGAGCGCGATGGTGGTGCAAGCTGGCCACTTCGCACAATCCCCAGCCCGTGCTAGGGCGGGCAAAAGACGGGGAGAAACATAATGCGTTTTGGAATCGCCGCCGCCGCTCTAGCCCTCGGCCTCCTTTCGGCCTGTGCGAACACGCCCGCCTCCTCGCCTGACGCGGCTGCCCCTGCGACGCCTGTCGCGGCCGCTTCCTCGCCCGACTACGCCGACCCCGCCAGCTGGCTCTGCCTGCCCGGCCGCGCCAGCGACGCCTGCACGCAGGACCAGACGACGACGGTCGTCGCCGCCAATGGCGCGCTGACGCAGGAAACCTTCCGCGCCGATCCGGCCGCGCCGATCGACTGTTTCTACGTCTATCCCACCGTTTCCACCGACCCCACGCCCAACAGCGACATGACCATCGACGACGCAGAGCGCTACGTCGTGCAGCAGCAGTTCGCGCGCTTCGGATCGAAGTGCCGCACGTTTGCGCCGATGTACCGTCAGGTGACCCTGGCCGCCCTGCGCGGCGTTGTGACGGGCCAAGCCGTCAACGTCGATCGCGCGATGGCCTACAACGACGTGAAAGCGTCTTGGGCGCACTATCTCGCGCATCACAACAACGGCCGCGGGGTCATTCTCATCGGCCATAGCCAGGGCGCGGGGCTTCTGTCGGCGCTGCTCGCCAACGAGATCGAGGGCAAGCCGGTCGCGGCGCGTCTGGTGTCGGCGTACATTCTCGGCTCCAACCTCGCCGTGCCACGCGGCGGCGTTGTCGGCGGCGCACTGAAATCGACGCCGCTCTGCACGAGCGCCACGCAGACGGGCTGCGTCGTCTCCTATGTGTCGTTCCGCACGGATGTGCCGCCGCCCGCGAATGCGCGCTTCGGCACGACGCAATCGAACTATCCGCTGAACCTGCCGCCCGGCGACTACACCGCCGCGTGCGTCAATCCCGCAGCGCTGCTGCGTCCCGCGCAGGGGCCGGTCGCGCAGCATGCCTATCTCGCCGCAACAGGACGCGCGATCGTTACCGGGGCGCCGGCGCCGGTGTGGGCGAAGGACAAGACGGTGAGCACGCCGTTCGTCTCCGCGCCGGGGCTGCTGTCAGCGCAATGCGTCTCGACGCCGACGCACACCTACCTGTCGGTGACAACCAAGGCCGATCCCGCAGACCCCCGCATCGACGCCATTCCCGGCGACGTCATCGCCGGCGGACGCGTGCTGCAGGACTGGGGCCTGCACCTCATCGACGTGAACATCGCCATGGGCGACCTCGTCGAACTGGCGGGCCGTCAGGGCCAGGCGTATCGCGCGGCGTTAGGCGCCAGAACCAGATCCCGGATTCCAGTAGAGCGCGTCCGTGTTGTAGCCCTTCGCGCGGACGCGTCCGATCAGGTCAGCCTTCATGGCGTCGTCGACCTTTTCCGCGCGGGTAAGCACCCAGAGGTAGCGCCCGCGCGGTTCGCCGACGATCGCCCACGAATAGTCGGGCGCGAGATCGATCACCCAGTAGTCGCCGAAGAAGAACGGCCCGAAGAAGCTCACCTTGAGTTTTGCGTTCGACGCCGCATCGGCGATCTTCGCGCGGCCATCCACATCGGATGTCGACCCGTCCGCCTTCGTGCAGACATTGCGCACGCCGACGAGGCCGTCCTCGCGCTGCGTATAGGTCGCAGTCGCCGCTACACAGTCGCGTTCGAACTGGTTGGGCAGGCGCGCCGCCTCGTGCCAGAGCCCCGCGTATCGCGCGAGATCCACGCGCTCGACTGAGGCGAGCGTCGTGGTCGACGCGCGGTTGACCGGCGGCATGTTCACACAGGCGCCCAGCAGGACAGGCGCCGCAGCGGCGAGGAGGAGGTTTCTGATCATGCCGCCTAATACGCGCGAGTGCGCCTGTGGTTCAGATCAGCCGATCTTGGCGGGCTCGGACTTCACGCCGTCCGGCCCGAGCACGATCTGCTCGACCTTGAGCTGGGCGTCCTTCAGCTTCGTCTCGCAATGCGCCTTCAGCGCAGCGCCCCGCTGATAGAGGGCGATGGAATCCTCCAGCGCCACGTCGCCCCGTTCCATCTGGGCGACGATCTTCTCGAGTTCGGCAAGCGCCTGCTCGAAGTTCATGGCGGCAGGATCGGGGAGGGATTGGGCGTCTCGACTCATGATGTGGATGTAGCGTCTAAGCCGGCGCGAGAGAAGCCGCGAGGTGCGGCGGCAGGATCACGGCCATGGCCAGCTGGGCCCATCATTTCGTGCTGGATGTGGAGGCGGACGGCCCCTGTCCCGGCCTCTTCAACATGATTTCCTTCGGCATCGTGTCGGTCGCCGATCCGTGGCACGGCTTCCTCGGCGAAGTGGCGCCAATTGTGGATCATCCCGGTCTCGCCGCCGCGCGCGAGATCGTCGGCGTCAGCTTCGAGACGCAGAAGACCTACGCGCCGCCCGGGACGGTGATGCGCGCCGCTGCGGACTGGGTGACGCAGACGACCGGGGGCAAACGGGCGATCTTCTGGTCGGACAATCCCGCCTTCGACTGGCAATTCTGGAACTGGTACTGCCACCGCTTTCTCGGCGACAACCCTGCCGGCTTCAGCGCGCGCCGCATCGGCGATCTGGACGCCGGTCGCCGCGACGAACCGCTCAACACGCTGGCGTGGAAGAAGCATCGCGTGACGCAGCACACGCACAACCCCCTCGACGATGCGCGCGGCAATGCGGAGGGCCTGCAATGGATCCTCACGGAGATGGGCGAGAGCTTCTAGTCCCCCGTATAGGACGCGCGCGGGCGTATGACCCGCCCCGTCTCGCGCTGCTCGATCGCGTGCGCGCACCATCCGGCCATGCGACCGCCGGCAAAGATCAGGAATGGCGCGTCGCGCGGCAGACCCAGCTCGAGCGTCAGCGCCGCGAGCGCCATGTCGATGTTGGCATGGTCGCCGGACGCGGATTCCGCTGCATCTATCGCCGCATTCAAGGGCTTTGACGCCTCGAGCACTTTCAGCAGCGAGGCAGCGCGCGGATCGCCCATGGGATAGAGCGCGTGGCCGATGGCCGGCAGACGCTCGGCGCGCGCGAGCGTGGCGTTCACCGCTGCATCGGCGCCGTCGCGCACCGCCGTTTCAAGAAACAGCAGCGCGCGTGCGGAGGCTTCGCCGTGCAGCGGACCCGACAACGTCGCGTATCCGGCAAGCGCCGCCGCAGCGACCGGCGCGCCGGTCGACGCTGCAACACGCGCGGCGAAGGTGGACGGATTCAGTTCGTGATCGGCGACGAGCACCAGCGCGCGCCGCACGAGATCGGCGCCGCGCGCATCGAGTTTCCATAGCGTCGCGAGGTGTTGATGCAGGTGCGCATTCGTTTCGTTGGCGCCGGCGAAGGCCACGCCGAGCCCGGCGATGAGATCGAGCGCTTCGCCGGCGAGTTGTTCGGGGCGGCGGCCGAGGCTCGGCGCATCGACGGCGGCGCGTGCGGCGAGGAATGCATAACCCCGCGCCTTCGCGGTCGCACCCGTCGCCGATAGCGCTTCGCGCGCGGAATCTTCCGGCGCATGTGCGATCAGCAGTCGCGCCGCTTCTTCCAGCGTCGCCGTCCCGGCGAGCGTCACCGCATCGACGCCGCGATAGATCAGCCGCCCGTCGCGCACGGTGGTGATGGCGCTTTCGAGCACCGGATCGCCCCAGGCAATGGCGCGCGTGGCGACGCTCTTGCGTCCGCGCCCGCCGCGCCGACGCCGCTCCAGCGCCGCCACGTCTGCTGCCGCATACAGGCTCTGGCGCGGATCGTCGTCTGCGGGCCGCGCCGTGATGTGGCCCCGGCTCACATAGGCGTAGAGGGTCTGCGGCTTCACCCCGAGGCGGGCGGCGGCGGCCTGGGCGGTGATCCAGCTCATATATTGATTATCTTGATCAAGATTGACGATAGGAGCCGATCATCCACTTCTTGTGCTGAAACCTCAAGGAGAATGACGATGGATGCGGGTCTCGAGAACGTCGTGGCGGCGGAAACCGTGCTTTCGGACGTGGATGGCGCCGCCGGGAGGCTGGTCCTGCGTGGCTACGAGCTGGGCGAACTCGCCGGGCGCGCGACCTTCGAAGAGGTGATCCACCTGCTCTGGTCCGGCTTCTTCGACGACCTGCCGGCGGCGCGCGACCTGCCCGCAGCGCTGGGCGCGGCGCGAGTCGAGGCCTTTGCTCAACTTCCGTCGTTCCCCGCGCACCTCAACGCCGTGGAAGCGCTGCGGGTCGGGTTGTCCCACATCACCGACGGCGATGATCTCGCCACCGCCTTGCGCCTCGTCGCGGCCGGGCCTGTCTTCACCGCCGCCGCCGTGCGCCGCGCGCAGGGCTACGCGCCGATCGCGCCTGATCCCACGCTCTCGCACGCCGCCGACTTCCTGCGCATGCTGACGGGGGCAACACCCGCGCCGTCATCGGCGACCGCGCTCGACGCCTACCTCATCACCATCGCCGACCACGGCCTCAACGCTTCGACGTTCGCGGCGCGCGTGGTTGCGTCCACGCAGGCGGGGCTCGCATCCGCCGCCGTCGCAGGATTGTCAGCGCTGAAAGGCCCGCTGCACGGCGGCGCGCCCGGCCCCGTGCTCGACATGATCGACGCCATCGGCACGCCGGCGAACGCCGAAGTCTGGATCGACGCCGCACTCGCGCGCGGCGACCGGCTCATGGGCTTCGGCCACCGCGTCTATCGCGTCCGCGATCCGCGCGCCGACGCGCTCAAAGCCGCCATCGTCAAACTGCCGAAGACGACGGGCCGTCTCGCCTTCGCCGAAGCCATCGAGAGCGCCGCGTTGAACAAGCTCGCCGCGCGCTATCCGACGCGCAAACTCGAAACCAACGTGGAGTTCTACACCGCGCTGTTGCTCGAAGCGCTGAAAATCCCGCGCGAGGCGTTCACCTGCGTCTTCGCGTGCGGGCGACTGGCAGGCTGGATCGCGCACGCGCGCGAACAGCTGGCGACGGGACGGCTGGTGCGGCCAAAGTCGGTGTATGTGGGGCCGAGAACGCGCGCGGCAGCCTGAGAAGGCGCGCCATTGCGTTTCCGGGTGAACGCCGGATCAAATAAATCGTCCACGCCACGGAACCGACCCTCTCCCAGCGCATTCACCCCCTGCCGGGAAACCGGTGAGATGGGCTGGAACAGTCCACATTGGCAGGTAGCACCCTGAACGCGACGATGCCCGTCGGCACGGCAGAAAGGGCCTGAATGTCAGTCATACTGATCGTGGAGGACGAAACGTTCATCCGCGAGCTTGCGGCCATGGTGGTGGAAGACTGGGGCGATCAGGTCCTGACGGCGAGTGATGTGGACGGCGCGCTGGAGATTTTACGTTCTCCCGTGCAGATCGACCTCCTGTTCACTGACATCTATCTCAAGACTGCCGTCTTCGGCGGCTGCGATCTTGCGCGCGAGGCGGTTCTGATCCGCCCCAATCTCCGTGTGCTCTACACAACGGGGAACTCCGCGACGGAGAAGTTGAAGGCGCTGTTCGTCACCGGCTCGCACTTCCTCGGCAAACCCTACACGCCCCATCAGCTGCAGGGCTCAGTGGAATCGCTGTTCGCCGCACTCGCCTGAAGTCGCCCGAAGGAACACCCCATGTCCGACATTGCGGCAAGCGACATCGTCGAAACCGTCCCCAGCGCCCTCATCATTCTCGACAAGAACCTGAACATCACGTCGGCAAACCGCGCCTTCTACCAGACATTCCGCACGAGCGTGGACGAGACAGAGGGCTGTCTCATCTACAATCTCGGCAACCGGCAGTGGGACATCCCCGCGTTGCGCAACCTGCTGGAGAGCGTGATCCCGCACCGCGCATCGGTGGAGGGCTTCGAGGTCGAGCACGACTTTCCCACCATCGGCCGGCGCACCATGCTCGTGAATGCGCGCAAGATATTGCGTCCGGGCGATCACGACGGTTTCATCCTGCTCGCCATCGAGGATGTGAGCGAGGAACGCGCAGCGCGCGCGGAAAGCAAACGCAACTGGCAACTTACCCAGAGCATCGTCGACACCATTCGCGATCCCCTCGTCGTGCTTGAAGACGACATGACGATCGTCACGGCGAGCAAAGCCTTCCTGACCATCTTTGGAATTACCGAGGCGGAAACGCGGGGGCGACGTGTCTCCGAACTGGGTCAGCACCAGTGGGACGTTCCCGCACTTCGCCATCTGATGGAGAAGGTGCTGCCGGAAGACAGGCCGATCGAAAGCTTCGAGATCGAAGACGATTTCCCCGGACTCGGACGACGGGTCTTCAACCTGAATGCACGGAAAATCACGCAACCGGGCAACCATGCCCATCGCGTGCTGCTCGTTTTCGAGGACATCACCGACCGCAAGCAGCGCGAACGCGACGCGCTCACCCTGGCCAACGAGATCTCGCACAGGATCAAGAACAACCTGCAGATCGTCGTCGGCCTGATCGCTTACGAAGCGAAGTTCACGCGAGCGCCCTGCGTGCAGGGCTACAAGGCGATGCAGAGCCGGATCGGCGCAATTGCGCAGCTCTACGATCTCATTTCCCAGTCCAGTCTCGGACCGACGGTTGCGATCGACGCCTACCTGCGCGAAATCGCCAAGATGATGTCGGCCAGCCTCATCGGCGCCACATCGGGCATAAGGATCGAGGTCAAGGCGGAGCCGCTCGAGATCGATCCCGATCGCGCCGTGCCGCTCGGCCTTCTGGTCAACGAACTCGCGACCAACGCCATCAAGCACGCGTTTCCGCACGGCGCTGGTCACGTGACGCTCAGCGTGGAGCGGGTGGGCGACGATCTTGAACTGGTTGTGGCCGACAATGGCGTGGGCATGCTGGACAAGGTCGCGCCAAAAGGCACGGAAAAGCGCGGCTCGGACTATGTGGCCATCTTCGTGCGCCAGCTCGGCGGCGCCATCATCGCGTCCGACCCTGCGGCGTCCGGCACGACCGTCCGAATAAGACTGCCCCTGCTGCTGGCGACATCCGGCGGCGCCGAGCCGCTCGCGGCCTGAGAGCTACAACCGCCGCACATACTTCCTGTACGACCAGTACTTGTCGCCGCCGTCGTGGATGCACTTCCAGCCCCACGACAGCAGCACCGGGCGCATCATGCGGTTGAACCAGCCGTGCGCGCAGACGACGACGTTCTGGCCGCGCAACGCGTGCGAGGCGAGCGTGGCGGCGGCGGCTTCGGCGCGCTGTTCGGATTCCTTGCGCGTCTCGCGTCCGCCCGACAGACCGAAATACCACGCCACCCGCGCATAGACGCCCCAGCGGCGCGGCTTGCGGCGACCCCAGATTTGCGGCGGCGGGAGCGGCGCTTCGATGAACACCTCGTCGCGGGTGACCTCCTTGCCCTGGGCGACGGCGCCGGCGGTCTCGCAGGCGCGCCGCAGGGTGGAGGCGAAGATGATGTCGGCTTCGCGGACGACGGCGCGCAGGTCCTCGGGCGGCGTCTGGCCGGGCACAAGCCCCGCCTCGTCATAGCCCTGCCACCAGTCGATGTACTCGCGCCAGGTCACGCGGACCTTGCGGTCGCCCTCGGGCTTGCCGTGGCGGACAATGACGATCCAGCCGGGCCCGTCGCCGCGTGCGGTCGTCGTCGCATGGTTTGCGGCTTCGTCCATCCCGGCTCCGCGATACGGCGGCCTCTCTCCCCGACAGGCTCTTGTGACGCCGCGCGTTGCCCCCAACCGACCGTGGGGCGGCCTGGCGCAGGGCGAGCCACCGTTACAGGCGCCTCGCGACGGAAACAACCGGCCCCTTGCAGGCGGTTAATCCAGGAGTGCGCCCACGAAGGCCGCCGTGCTGGAGGCGAGCGCCCGCAGATCATAGCCCCCTTCGAGGCTGGCCACGATCCGCCCCCCGGCGCTGGCGTCGGCGACTTCTTTCAGGGCTGTGGCGGCCCAGGCGTAGTCGGCATCTTCCAGGGACATCTCGGCCAGGGGGTCCGCCCGGTGGGCGTCGAAGCCGGCGGAGATGAAGACAAACTCCGGCCGGAAGGCCTCCAGCGCCGGCAGGACGCGGGCCTCCATGGCCTTGCGCCAGAGCGCGCTGTCGGCCCCTGGCGGCAGCGGCGCGTTGACGATGTTGTGCGCCGGGCCCGTCTCATGGACGCGTCCCGTGCCGGGATAGAGCGGCGACTGGTGCGTGGACGCGAAGAAGAGCCGCGGCTCCTTGTCGGCGACGGCCTGCGTGCCGTTGCCGTGGTGCACGTCGAAATCAATCACCGCCACACGTGAGAGGCCGTGCGCCTCCAGCGCATGCAGCGCGCCGACCGCGATGTTGTTGAAGATGCAGAAGCCCATCGCCTGCGCGGGCTCGGCGTGGTGGCCGGGTGGACGCACCGCGCAGAAGGCGATCCGATCCTCGCCCGCCATCACCGCATCGACGGCCGCAGTCGCTGCCCCCGCCGCACGCCACGCCGCTTCGCGCGAGGCGTCGCAGAGGAACGTGTCGCCGCTGTCGAGCGCGATCATGCCTTCGCCCGGCTTCGGGAAAACACCCTCGATGGCGCTGACGAACGCCGACGGGTGCACCCGCTCCACCGCCGCGCGCGCCGCGAACGGCGCCGCGCGCCGATCGAGTGGCATTCCCTCCAGCGCCTTCAGCACGGACGCCAGACGCTCCGGCCGCTCGGGATGCCCCGGCGGGCCGACGTGATCGAGCATGGCGGGGTGGGTGAAGAGGAGCATGGCCCCTCATCGCCCGCGTGGGCGCCCTCCGCAAGACCGTGCTATGCGCGCGCATGACCGACGTGTCCCCCGAACTTCTCGCCGCGCGCAAACGCGCCGCCGCCTCGCCGCGCCGCGCCGCCATGGCCGACGCTCCCGCCGTCTCGCGCACGCTCGCGCGTTCCTTCGCCACGGACCCCGTGGTCGACTGGTTCGTCCGCGACGACGACAAGCGCGATAAGGCGATGGGCCAGTGGTTCGACTTCGCGGTGAAGAAGCTCGGCCTGCCGGGCCGCGAGACGTGGATGTCGGACGACGCCAACGCCGTAGCCCTCTGGATCCCGCCGCCGCAGGACACGATGCAGCTCTCGCTCGTCGATGAAGTCGCCGCGATCCCGATGTTTCTCTCGGTGGTGAGCTTTCAGCGCCTCGGCCGCATGCAGCGCCTGCGCGCGGCATTCGACGCCAACCACCCGAAAGCGCCGCACTGGTATCTCTTCTTCCTCGCCGTCGATCCCGATTGTCAGGGACAGGGCCTTGGCTCGGCGATCCTTGGCGCGACGCTCGACGCGATCGATGCGAAACACGAAGCGGCCTATCTCGAAGCGTCGAGCGAAAAGAACGTGCCGCTTTATCTGCGTTATGGCTTCGAGATCGTGAGCGAGTTTCGGCCGGAGCCGAGCGGGCCGAAGTTGTGGGGGATGTGGCGGAAGGAGCGGTGATGGGTGAGTGACTCCAGGGCACGCCGCACGCCGAACTCCCCGCCCCCTCGTGGGGCGGGGAGTGGGGTGGGGGGCCGGCCGCTCGACTGTAGCTGATGGTTCGTCCGTCTTCACAGATCGAACGACTTACCCCCGCCTCCTGCCCCCGCCCGCGCGGGGCGGGGGTTCTTCATTGCCAGATATTAGGGCGATATCGGACTCGTTGATCCCTCGTTTTCGGGACCGTCCGCATTTCTCTTTTCATGGCGCACAAGGGCTGCGCGCTTCCAACAAAGAAAAATCACCCAAACAATCCGACCGGGTCGCAACCCGTGAAATCCTGCCGGCCTTGAAAGGAAAGGAGGTCGCGCATGAAAGTCGTTCGTTCGAAAGTCACTACTCAGCAAATCGCCGAAACCGTGCGCGACCTGCGCCTCTGGTTCATCGAATTCGTCGCGTGGATCGCGGCGTACATCCCGATGCCCGCAAGCATGCGCCACTACATGCGCGATGAAATCCATCGCGCGCGCCGCGACATCCGCCTCACCATAGCCCTCGCGATGATCGCGGGGATGGCCGTTCCGGTGACGCAGCGCTGGACATCGCGTCCGCGCGGACCGGCGCCTGGCTGGCGCATGCAGCGCCGCCGCATGAACATCATGAAGATCTACACGCGCGGAATCCGTCTGCGCACGATCGCCGACATGCGGCGCGTGCTCGACAATTTCGACAAGGTCGTCGCCCGCGCGAAGAAGCGCCTGCCGAAGCGCATGAAGATCGCCGGGCTCGTGATGACGCGCGCGCCGGTGATGGTGCTGGCTAGGTGCGCTCCCGCACCTGCCGCCGAAGCGGCAGACACGTCATGACTCCTGAAACCGGACCGCGCACCTCCCGGTGCGCATACCCAAACTCAAACCACGCGAGATTCCTCGGAGTCTGGCGGCGCCAGCGCATGCGCAGCAGGAGCTGCGCGGTCCGGCATGAATGCTGGCGCCAGATCTCTCACCGCCGGAACGGAAACACCATGCTCCACCAGAACCGCGACGGTCCGTCCTCCTGCGCCTGCGCCAGGCCGATCACCATTCCCTCATGTCCCTCGCGCGGTTGCGCGCGGTAGAGGCCGAACAGCCGGTCCCAGACCGACAGGCAGAAACCGAAATTCGTGTCGTGCTCGTCGCGATGCACGGAGTGGTGGACGCGATGCATGTCGGGCGTGACGATGAGGGGACGCAACGCGACGTCGAGCCATCGCGGCAGCGCGATGTTGGAATGGTTGAACATGGCGCAGGCATTGAGCGCGATCTCGAAGACGATGACCGCCGCTGCCGGCGCGCCGAGCGCGACCACCGCTGCCGCCTTCCAGACCATGGAGACCACGATCTCCACGGGATGAAATCGAAAACCCGTCGTGGCGTCGAAGTCCCGGTCCGCGTGATGCACCCGGTGAAAGCGCCAGAAGAGCGGCACGCGGTGAAAGACGACATGCTGCGCCCAAACCGCAAGATCGAGCGCGAGGAAAACCACCACGCCCGCAACGACTGCAGGCGCCTCGACGGCATTGAAAACGCCGACCCCGTTCGCCTGCGCCCAGAGCGCCGCACCCGTCGCCGCGAGCGGTGCAACAAGGAAGGCGACCCCGCGCGCCACCACGGTGTTCAACACCACGAGCGCCCCGTTCGTCCGAATGCGCGCGATCCACGACTGCACCCGCACACGTCTTGGCGCCGCGCGCTCAAGCACCATCAGCACAAGCAGAACGCCGATGAACGCGCCCGCGCGCAACGCCGGCTCGAACGCTTCGATCATCGCGCGCCGCGCATGGTCCGCCACGCTTCGCGCGTCAGCTCCCAATACACCGACCGCCGCGCCGTGCCGTCCGGCCGCACGCTGTCGCGTTCGCCCATGCGCACGAAACCGGCGCCGTCGATCATCCGTTGCGAACGCACATTGTCGAGCGCGGCGGTGAGACCCATGAGCCGGATGCCGATGATTTCGAAGGCCCAGTCGGTCATCTCGACAAATCCGCGCGCGCCCTGTCCCGCGCTCTGGCGGTCGGCGCGCATGGCGCCGCCGATCTCGCCGGAGGCTCGGTCCGGCCACACCACGAGATCGCCGTACCCGACGATCTCGCCCGCCTCGTCGAGCGAGAAAGTGAGTATGCCTTCGCCCCGCGCCTGCCGCGCGACGGCGGTTTCGATCCAGGCCCGGATGGTCTCGCGTGTGAAGGGCCGCGGCAGATCGTATATCGGCTCCGACACGCGCGGGTCGGCCAGCAGCGCGAGCGCGCCATCGACATGCGAGGCGTCGGCGCAGACGCGCCGCCCCGACAATGCCGACAGACCGCGCGCCTCACGCACCGCCGCGCGGATGGACGCCTCTTCTTCCGGCGTCGTCGTCAGGAGCGTGAGCGGCGGCGCACTCATTGTGCAGGCGCGAGCGTCACCCCCGGCGGCAGCGCTGCATCGTCGGGTACGAAGAAGTCTGGCATCAGCGGTTTCGTCGGATCGACGCGGTACTTGTCGAAATCGCGCTCGCCGGCGTCGTACAGGAGTACATCGTCGATGAAGAAATTGCCGGTGCAGCGTTTCGACGGCTGGTTGAAGATCCAGTACGCGGCGTCCGCCATGATCTCCGGCGTGCGGCACATCAACATGCCGTCGTCGCCCGCGAGCGCGTTGCGGATCGCGGCGGTGGCGATGCCGGTGCGCGGCCAGAGCGCGTTGAACGCGACGCCGTCGTCCTTGAACTCCTCGGCCATGCCCAGCACGCACATGGACATGCCAAACTTCGCCATCGAATACGCAACGTGATTGCCGAACCATTTCGGTTTCATGTCGAGCGGCGGCGAGAGATTCAAAACGTGCGGATTCGCACTGCGCTTCAGGTGCGGGATGCAGGCCTTCGACGTGACGTACGTGCCGCGCGTGTTGATCTGATGCATCAGGTCGTAGCGCTTCATGTCGGTGTAGAGCGTGCCGGTGAGCTGGATCGCCGAGGCGTTGTTCACGCAGATGTCGATGCCGCCGAATTTCGCGACCGTCTGCTCCACTGCCGCGATGACGTTCGCCTCATCACGCACGTCGACGACGATCGGCAGGGCCTGACCGCCCGCCGCCTCGATCTCCGACGCCGCCGAATAGATCGTGCCGGGCAGTTTCGGGTTCGGGTCGGCGGTCTTCGCCGCGACCGCAATATTGGCGCCGTCGCGCGCGGCCCTGAGCGCGATGGCGAGGCCGATGCCCCGGCTCGCGCCGGTGATGAAAAGCGTCTTGCCCTTCAGACTCATGTTTCCCTCCCCACAGTGCTTTTGGGCCACCGCCTCTCAGGCGCCGGCGACTTCGTTTTCCGACCACGCCCAGAGCCGTTCCGCGCCCACCGGATCGACCGCGTACGGCAGCACGCCGGACCAAGGCTCCTCCGCCTTCCACGGCCCGGCTTCCGCGCAGTTCTCCAGATACTTGCCGCCGACGCCTTCCAGTTCGCCGCCGACCGCCGCCCAGACGCTCGTCGAGGCGCCCTGTTCGGGCGTCTTCATCCGTTCGTTCGGCACGCCGTTCTCGTCGATCCAGCCAAAGCCGATCTGCTCCTCCTTCGAAAGGTGGCGCTGCAGGGGCGTGATGATGCCGCCGGGCATGACCGCGTTGGCAAGAATGCCCCGGTCCTTCCACTTGTTGGTGACGCCGACCGCGAAGAGCGAATTGGCGGTTTTCGACTGGCCGTAGGACGTCCACTTCTCATAGTCGCCGTTCCGGAAGTGCGGATCCTCCCAGCGGATGTCGGAGCGGCGATGGCCGATGGAGCTGAGCGACACCACCCGCGCCGGCTTGCCGCCTTTCGCGCCCGCCTCGAGCGCCCCGGCGAGCCCCGTCGTCAGGGTGAAGTGCCCTAGGTGGTTGGCGCCGATCTGCATCTCGAAGTTCTGCGCCGTGTGCATCAGAGGCGAAGCCATGACGCCGGCGTTGTTGATCAGCGCGTGCAGGGGGCCGGACCACGAAGACGCAAAGCTTCGAACACTCCCAAGATCGGCGAGATCGAGCTTGCCGACCGTGACGCGTGGAGCGCCCGCCTCGGCATTGATGGCGTCCGCGACTTCTTTCGCCTTGCCCAGATCCCGCGCCGCGATCGTCACCTCGGCGCCCTGCAGGGCCAGGGCGCGCGCCGTCTCCACGCCAATGCCGGACGCCGCGCCCGTCACGATCATGCGCCGTCCAGAAAGGTCGTGACCGGCCGCCGCTTCCCGCGCGGTGGTGCGGTAGCCGAACGGCGACGTGATGAGGCTGCTCATGGGGGAAAATCCTCGTCTGGTTTCGCGGGATCGGGATCAGGTCGCGGACAATGCGCGGGCGCTCGCGGCAAGGCAATCCGCGCCGGTCGCCCAGTCTTGGCGCGGAATTTCAAGGCGGACTGCGGGGTCGTTTCTGCCCCGGCCCCGACAGACATCGTCTAGGTCAATTCGAATCTTCTCGCTCAGGGCGAATTTTGGGGCTATAGTTAAAGAACTTCTAACGGCACAGGGCAGTTGGCAGATGGACGGAAGAGCCGCCGAACGCGTGGAATCCGACCTGATCGGCGACGTCGACAGGCGGCGCGCCGAAGGGGCTTCCGTCGCTGCAGCCTGCCGCGAAGTCGGCATCTCGACCTCCACCTACTATCGCAAGCGACGCACGGGCTCGGCGCTCGCCGAACTCGCCGTCGACCGTGTCGTGCTTGACGAAACGCCGCCCGTCACGGTCGGCCTCATGGCGAACGGCGAAGGTCGCTCCTGGCCGTTCACCGCACGCGCACCTTTCTACTGGGATCAGGTCTTCGCTGACGAACTGACGGATTCCTATGTCCGCAGGGAGTTTGGCTGCGGCCCCGCAAAGGCTTCCGGGCGCGCCCTGAAGGCGCTGGCGCAGATCGAGTTTCGCGGCGCCGCCTCCCGCACCCTGCAGAAGCTGCGCGGCATGCTCCCACGGACCGGGGCTGCCGACGTGACCGGTCCGATCGTCGCAGCTGCATTCTTCGCTGTGGTGGCCGCCGCCGCCGTGTGGACGGTCGCCGTCGCCTCCGATCCCGCCGCGTGGATCGATCCGAGCCAGACTCGGGTGGCCGAGAGCGTGGCGGACCTGCCGCTCACCCACTGAACCCCTGCGGCGTCCTTGCTGAATGCGCCGATTGCGCTCCCGCCGCGATCTCGCCATAGGATTCCCGCACGGATTGAACGGCCCCGAGAGGCCGGAACGGAGGAATTCGCATGTCCAAGCGCCTTGTCGCGGTCGTCGCCGTTGCCTTCCTCAGCGGCCTGTCGCTGGCCGCCGCGCACGCTCAAGCCGGCATGAAGACCTACACCGACCCCCAGAGCCGATTCACGATCCAGCATCCTTCATCCTGGCCCGTCGACCCGCTGCCCGGCTCCAACGAGACCAATCAGGGCGTCGCGATCGGGATCGCGGACGCCGAGTGCAAGGTTGTGGCGCTCAAAAGCGATCAGTCCCTGGGAAAGCCCGTCGAGGCAGTGCGGCGCGCGTATGCGACCACGATCGGCGAAGCCTCCTGGAAGTCGAAGGCTGATGGCTACAACGTCTGGAGCCGGCGCGGCACGGTGACTGCGGTCGCGGTGGATTCCAGCAAGTTCTGGCCGATCCAGACGGCTTCTTTCACCACCGATGACGGCAAACCCGGCTTTGCGCAGATGCACCCACGGCCGGGCGTGGAAGTCTGGATGTTCTGCAGCTCCTTCGATGACCGTGACCGCAAGGCGACGTTCGACCAGATCTTCGCTTCGTTTGCCGGAACGAATGACGCCGCGTTGCAGGCCCAGGCCGAAGCAGCCGCCGCCGCGCAACCGGTCGCTCCGCCGCCGGCAGAGCAGAAAAAGAAGCGTTGATCTCCGTCTCGCCCTGACCTTGGGCGCTTGCCTTTCAGCTTGCGTTTCAAGGTCGCCCCGGTCATAAGCCCCGCTTCACGCGAGCCGCGGTCTGCGGGCCCGCGCCGGACATCTTTCCGGCGGGCGCCGCCGATCCGTCGCGGGGCCGGTCCTTCCGCCGTCCTCGCGCCGCGGCTCCCAGGAAGGATGGAGAGGCATGGCCCTTTACGAACACGTGCTCATCGCACGTCAGGATATCTCGCCGCAGCAGGTCGATGCGCTGGTCGAGGACATCACCCGGACGATCCAGGAACAAGGCGGCACGGTCGGCAAATCCGAATACTGGGGCCTTCGCAATCTCGCGTACCGCGTGCGCAAGAACCGCAAGGGCCACTACTGCCTGCTGAATATCGACGCCCCGGCGGCGGCGGTGCACGAGCTGGAACGTCGTCAACGCATCAACGAAGACGTCCTGCGCTTCATCACGATCCGTGTTGAAGAGCACGACGAGGAGCCGTCCCCGGTTCTCGCGCGTCGCGATCGCGACGAAAAGCGCCGCGCCCGCCGTGATGGCGAAGGCGAAGGCGATCTCGGCGGAGAAGGCGGACGTCCCGAACGGAGCTTTGAACAATGAGCGCCAAGGTCAATATCTCGAACATCCCGGCGCGCCGCCCGTTCGGTCGTCGGCGCAAGGTGTGCCCGTTCTCCGGAGCCGAAAGCCCGAAGATCGACTACAAGGATGTGAAGCTTCTGCAGCGTTACATCTCCGAGAAGGGCAAGATCGTTCCCGCGCGCATCACGGCGGTTTCCGCCAAGAAGCAACGCGTCCTGTCGATCGCCATCAAGCGCGCGCGCTACATGGCGCTCCTGCCTTACGCAGTCGTCTGAGGGGAATGAGTCATGCAAGTCATTCTTCTTGAACGCGTCGAACACCTCGGCGCCATCGGCGACGAAGTCACGGTGAAGGACGGGTACGCCCGCAACTTCCTGCTGCCCACGGCGAAGGCGCTCCGCGTCACCGAAGCCAACCGCAAGCGCTTCGTGCACATGCGCGAAGACCTTGAAGCCCGTAACGCCGAGACCCGCGCCAAGGCGCAGACTGCGGCGGAAAAAGTCGACGGCCAGACATTCGTCCTGCTCCGGCAGGCCGGCGAAGGCGGTCAGCTCTACGGTTCGGTCTCGGCCCGCGACATTGCGGAACTCGCCGAGGCGGCGGGCCACGCCGTGCCCCGTTCGGCGGTCGTCCTCGACAAGCCGATCAAGACGCTGGGTCTCCACGTCGTCCGCGTGCGCCTGCACCCGGAAGTCAGCTCCTCGGTCACCGTGAACGTCGCCCGCTCTGCGGACGAAGCCGAACGGCAGTCACAGGGCGAGAACGTCATCGCGGCTGCCCAGGAAGAGGACCGCGCCGTGGCTGTCGCCCAGGCGCAGGAAATCGCCGCCGGCACGCTCGCCAACGAAGGCGCGCCGAGCTGATCTGCGTTTCATCGCTGTGAATTGAAGGCCGGGCGGCGCATCGCTTCCCGGCCTTTTTCACGCCTTGCCTTCGGATGCACACAGTCTGTGGCTCTGGAGCGCTTCCTCGCCCCCCACGACTCATGATTTCGCTACCGGAATGTCTGCTGACGGATCCCTAGCTCCGGCGATCAACGCCGCGCCCCATAACCTCGAAGCCGAACAGGCGCTCCTCGGCGCGGTCCTGTTCGACAACGAGGCGTTCAATCGCATCGGCGACCGGCTCAAGCCGCACCATTTCTACGACCCCGTCCACGGGCGCATCTTCGCGGTGTGCTCGGACCTGATCGGGCGCGGCAAGCTCGCCGACGGCCTTACGCTCCGCGAGTGGTTCCAGCGCGAAGGCGGGCTGCAGGAGATCGGCGGCGCGGGCTACCTGCTTGTGCTCATGGAGAACGCCGCGCGACTCACGTCGCAGGCGCGCGACTATGCCGACCTCGTCTATGACCTCGCGCTGCGCCGCGAACTCATCCGCATCGGCAGCGAGATCGAGCATCTTGCGACCGAGCCGCCGGAAGACATGGATGCGCAAGGCCAGATCGAGGAGGCCGAACGCAAACTCTTCACGCTCGCGGAGTCCGGCACTGGCGCGCGCGGCTTCAGCGCGTTCAACGTAGCGCTGGCGCGCTCCATCGAGACGGCGGCGGCGGCCTACGAAAGCGGCGGCGGCGTTTCGGGACTGGCGACGGGGTTCCGGGAAATCGACAAGAAGATCGCCGGCCTGCACAAGTCCGACCTCGTCATCATCGCCGGTCGACCGGCCATGGGAAAGACGTCGCTCGCCACCAACATCGCCTACAACGTCGCCAAGGCGCGGCTGGAATCGAGCCGTCGCGTGCTCGGCGAGGACGAAAAGCCCGAGGGCGGAGTCGTCGCGTTCTTCTCGTGCGAAATGTCGTCGGAACAGCTCGCGACGCGCCTCCTCTCCGAAGCCGCGGCGGTGGAATCCTACAAGATCCGCAGCGGCGAGATCACCCAGGCGCAGTACGAAGCCCTGCTTAACGCTTCCGCCGAACTACAGACCCTGCCGCTGCACATCGACGACACCGGCGGCATCTCGATCTCGCACCTCATGGCGCGCGCGCGCCGCCTGCAGCGCACGCATGGCCTCGATCTGATCGTGGTGGATTACCTGCAGCTCGTGACCGCGTCGTCGCGCCGTTCGGAAGGACGGGTGCAGGAAGTCAGCGAGATCACGCAGAACCTGAAGGCGCTGGCGAAGGATCTCGACGTTCCCGTCATCGCCCTCTCGCAGCTCTCCCGTCAGGTGGAGTCCCGCGACAACAAGCGCCCCCAACTCGCCGACCTTCGTGAATCAGGCTCCATCGAGCAGGATGCGGACATCGTGATGTTCGTGTATCGGGACGAGTACTACCTCAAGAACCAGGAGCCGAAACCCGGCTCCGACGAGCATATGACCTGGCAACGCGATCTCGACGCCGCCCGCAACAAGGCCGAGCTCATCATCGGCAAACAGCGCCACGGCTCCACCGGTACGGTGCACCTGTCGTTCGAAGGCGCCTTCACGCGCTTCGGCGATCTCGATGAGCAACCACAGTCCCAATATGACGAATAAAACGTATGATGAGTGACCGGCCGCGACGGCTGGCGCGGCTGACCGTCGATCTCTCCGCCGTCCGCGCGAACTGGCGCACCTTCGCCGATCTCGCGGGCGACGGCGAGGCGGGCGCCGTGGTGAAAGCGGATGGGTACGGATGCGGCGCGCGGGACGTCGCGCAGGCGCTGGTGCTGGAAGGCGCGCGCACCTTTTTCGTCGCTACACTCGCGGAAGCACTCGACCTCCGGGAAGCGCTGGGCGATGCGCACGCGATCTACGTGCTCAATGGCCCGACCGACGCCGATGTCGGCGCCTTTGCCCCGGCGCGACTCTTTCCAGTGCTGAACAGTCTGGAACAGATCGGGCTCTGGAAAGCGGCGGGCGCAGCGACTGCGGCGGCGTTGCACGTCGATACCGGGATGAACCGCCTCGGCCTGCCGCCTGCGGACGTCGCGGCGGCGCGCGACGCGCTGGCGCGGGTCGATGTGCCGTTGGTGATGAGCCATCTCGCCTGTGCATCCGACCCCGGCCACACACTCAACGAAACCCAGCGCGCGCGCTTCGCCAACGTCGCCCAGCTGTTTCCCGGCTCCCGTCGCAGCCTTGCGGCTACAGCAGGCGCCTTCTGCGGCGAGGCCTACCGCTTCGGCCTTCTGCGCCCCGGCATCGGTCTCTACGGCGACAACGGCCTCGATGATGCTGCCCCAGCGCTGGCGGTCGTGGCGACCCTCGATGCACCGATCCTTCAGCTGCGCGACGTGCAGGCAGGCGATACCGTCGGCTACGGCGCGAGCTTTACGGCGCCCGGCGCGATGACAACCGCGACAATCGCGCTGGGTTACGCCGACGGCTACTTGCGCGCGGCGTCCGGCAGAGGCTACGGCGTTCTCGCGGGTGCGAAGTGCCCGATCCTGGGGCGCGTTTCGATGGATCTGATCACACTCGACGTCACCGCCGCCGGCGGCGCCGCCGCAATCGGCGCGCGTGTCGAGATGCTGGGCGCCAATGTGCCGCTGCGAGATGTGGCCGCCGCCGCGCGCACCGCAACCTACGAAGTGCTGACCAATCTTTCCGGCGTCGCGCGCCACCACGTCGGAGCCGCCGGGTGAGCAGCGTCTCGTTGAACCCCTTCGCGCAGATCGGCCGCGCGACGCTGGCGATCTTCACCGAAGTCGGCCGGGTCTCGCGTTTCGCCGCGCAAGCTGCCGTCGCGTGCGTGACGCCGCCCTGGTTTCTCAGCCAGCTCTTCAGCCAGCTGGCGCGCATCGGCTATTTCTCGCTGCCGGTGATCGGCCTCACCGCAGTCTTCATCGGCGCAGCACTCGCGCTCAACATCTACACCGGCGGCGCGCGCTTCAACGCCGAGCAGTTCGTGCCGAACATCGTGGTGCTCGGCATCACCCGTGAACTCGGACCGGTGCTTGCGGGCCTCATGCTGTCGGGCCGGGTCTCGGCCGGCATCGCCGCCGAGATCGGCACCATGCGCGTCACCGAGCAGATCGACGCGATGTCGACGCTGCAGACCAACCCGTTCCGCTTCCTCGTCGCGCCGCGTGTGCTGGCGGCTACCCTGACCCTGCCGATCCTCGTCTTCGTCGCCGACATCATCGGCGTCATGGGCGGCTGGCTCGTCTCGGTGAACGGTCTGGGCTTCAACAGTACGGTCTATCTGCGCAATACGCTCCAGTTCCTTGAAGCGGAGGACGTCATCCTCGGCCTCATCAAGGCCGCCGCCTTCGGCTTCATCATTTCGGTCATGGGCGCCTACCACGGCTACCAGTCCTCGGGCGGCGCGCTCGGCGTCGGCCGCGCGGCGACCAATGCGGTCGTCGGCTCCACGGTGGTGATCCTCGCCACCAACTACGTGATCACGGCGCTGTTCGTTAAATGACGACGCCGAAGCTCTCCCTCGAGAACGTCACCAAGTCATTCGGCGCCAAGAAGGTGCTCAACGGCCTGACGCTCGATGTCGCGCCGGGGCGCTCGCTGGTGATCATCGGCGGTTCGGGCGTCGGCAAGTCTGTGACGATCAAGTGCGCCATCGGCCTCATCAAGCCGGACAGCGGCGTCATTCGCGTGGACGGCGAGGATGTGACGCGCGCTGCCGGCAAGAAGCTCTCCGAAGTGCGGGCGAAGTTCGGCATGCTCTTCCAGGGCGCTGCGCTCTTCGACAGCCTCACCATCTGGGAGAATGTCGCGTTCCGCCTGCTCTACGCCGACCGCATGCCGCGCAAAGAGGCGCGCGAACGCGCCATCGAGACGATGCGTAAGGTGCGCCTCGCCCCTGAAACGGCGAACCTGCGGCCGGTGGAACTTTCGGGCGGCATGCAGAAGCGCGCCGGTTTGGCGCGCGCCATCATCACGCGCCCGGAGATCATCTTCTTCGACGAACCGACCACCGGCCTCGATCCCATCACCGCCGACGCGATCAACGATCTGATAGTCGAAATGGTGAGAGACCTCGGTTGCGCCGCCGTTTCGATCACCCACGACATGCCGAGCGCCCGAAAGATCGCCGACGAGATCGCCATGATCCACGACGGCCGCATTGTATGGCGTGGCGCAGCGTCCACGATCGACCAGAGCGGCAGTCCCATGGTCGACCAGTTCATCAACGGGCGCGCCGAGGGCCCGATCCAGGCGATTGTCTGAACGATCACGTTGTCGGCATGACGCGAACTTCGGTGTTGTTAAAATTTTGCACTGCAGCATTCTGAGGTCGTGTAGCGGAGGTACTCCTCTGAAAAACGCTTTCATTACGTCACAGACAGATTGTTGTGCGGGTGCACAATGCTAACCGCCAAGGGCGCCCGCGTGCAGCCGCACATCACAAGGTTTGCAATCACAGGATGCGATGTCTGCCAGCGCGACTGGCGCGACCGTTCCGAAGCGGGCGGGCTGTTCTACGCTCGCCAAGCTGTCTGCCCCGACTGCGCACCCATGATCTGGGAGCGCATCCGCCGCATGGGTGAAGAGCATCTGGTCGAGGGGTGGCCCGTCGGCGGCGAAAGTTTCGCCGATGCCTGCCGCCGACGCTGGCGCGACCTGTCGCCCATTGCAGGTGAGAAAGCCAGGCCCGAAGGCGTCGATGCCTTGTCGGATCACGACTGAGCGAGCGCGTCTGACCGAGGTCGACGTGTCGCCGAAACATCGCGGTGCGTCACAATAGCCACAGCTTGGTGGTGAATGTCGTTGCAGCGCGTTCGCATTCAAAGTCACATCGTAAAACCGGCAGCGCGGGAACTTGTGCGACTGCGAAGACGTTCAGGAGGACCAGAGGGATAGCGCTATGAGTTTGGTCGATCTGCTGAACCCCGATGAAGGCGATCTCGCCGAGCACTATCCGAACCGGTTCGAACACACGGCCGATCTGGTGGTGCACCTTGTCGGGTTGCTCGCAGCGGTGGTTGGCGGTGGCATCCTGTTCTACTGGGCCGCAGCGCGCGGGGGCTCATCGGTCGCGCTGGCGACAGCAGTGTATGCGCTTTGCATCATCGTCATGCTGGCCTGTTCTGCGGTCTACAACCTGACGCGACCCTCGCGGTCCCGCCGCGTGCTGCGACGTCTCGACGAGGCGGCCATCTTTCTGATGATCGCGGGCTCCTACACGCCCTTCTTGGTCCACATCTACGAGCCCCCCTTCAGCGGCCTGAACATCGCTCTGGTCTGGGCGCTCGGGCTCGGTGGCGCCGCCGGCAAGATCTTCATGCCCCAACTTTCGGATCGCTTCTGGTGCGTCGTCTATATCGCCTTCGGATGGCTCTCCGTGGTGCTCGTCGGCCCGTTTGCGACGATGATGCCTCTCAACGTCATCGTGCTGCTGGCCGCCGGCGGGCTCGTCTACACCGTGGGCGTTCTCTTCTACCTCAACCACAAGCTGCCGTTCCGTCGGGCGATCTGGCACGGCTTCGTGGTCGTGGGTGCGGGGCTGCACTTTGCGGCGGTCGCCTCGGGCGTGGTGTTCGGCTGAAATCAACGCGTTAGGGCGCGACGACGCCATCCGCTAAGCTTGTCGAGACCCGAGTCGCGCCATGGCCAAAACCGATCTCATCTTCGTCTGCCAGTCCTGCGGCGCCATCAGCGCCAAGTGGCAAGGGAAGTGCGACGCCTGCGGCGCGTGGAATTCCATGGCCGAGGAGTCCGCCAAACCAGCCGCCCCCGGCGGGATGGCGGCGCCGACTGGCAAGCGCGGCAAGGCGATGGCCTTCTCCGAACTCTCCGGCACAGCCGTCGCCCCGCCGCGCATGATGAGCGGCATCGGCGAGTTCGATCGCGTCTGCGGCGGCGGTCTGGTGCCAGCGTCTGCAGTGCTGATCGGCGGCGATCCCGGCGTCGGCAAATCGACGCTGCTGCTGCAGGCGGCCACGGGCCTCGCGAAACTCGGTCGGAGCGTCGCCTATATCACCGGCGAAGAGGCGGAAGCGCAGGTGCAGGACCGCGCGCGGCGTCTCGGCGCCGCCGACGCGCCGGTCATGCTCGCCGCCGAAACGGACCTGCGGAAAATTCTCGACGGCCTGCGCACGCTCAAGCCTGACGTCGTCATCGTCGACTCCATCCAGACCATGTGGGCCGACGGCGTGGAGTCTTCGCCGGGCACGGTCACGCAGGTTCGCGCCTGCGCGCACGAACTGGTGCGCTACGCCAAGAAGAGCGGCGCGGCGGTGCTGCTCGTCGGCCACGTCACCAAGGACGGCCAGATCGCCGGCCCCCGGGTGGTGGAGCACCTCGTGGACGCCGTGATCTACTTCGAGGGTGAACGCGGCCTGCCGTTCCGCATCCTGCGCGCGGTGAAGAACCGCTACGGTCCCACCGACGAGATCGGCGTCTTCGAAATGAAGGAGCGCGGACTGGAGGAAACGCCCAACCCCTCCGCGCTCTTCCTCGGCGCCCACGGCGCCCGCGCCAGCGGCGCCGCCGTATTCGCCGGCGTCGAGGGCACCCGGCCGGTGCTGGTGGAGATTCAGTCGCTTGCCGCGCCGGCCGCCTACGGCACCCCGCGGCGCGCCATCGTGGGCTGGGACTCCGCCCGTCTGGCCATGATCCTGGCTGTCCTCGAGACCCGTTGCGGCCTTGGTTTCGGCGGACGGGACGTGTACCTAAGCGTCGCGGGCGGCCTGAGGATCACGGAGCCGGCGGCGGATCTCGCCGTTGCGGCCGCCCTGATCTCAGCCCTTGCAGACGAGCCTTTGCCGGAGGACAGCGTGGCCTTCGGCGAAGTGGCGCTTTCAGGCGATGTCCGGCCGGCGGGGCGGACGGAAGCACGGCTGAAAGAGGCGGCGAAGCTCGGATTCAAGACGGCGTTCGCGCCTATGGGGGCGGAGAGCGGCTTGGTCAGCGTGCGCGGCATCGCCAGAATCGGCGATCTCGTGGCCCGGCTGACGCCCAGTTGAGCGGAGGGGCGAATGGAAGGTCTCGGATTGACGGCGTTCGACGCGGTGGCGCTCGCCGTCGTGCTGATCTCGGCGGTGATGGCGTTCGCGCGCGGATTGATCCGCGAGGTGTTCTCGATCGTTGCGTTCTTCGCGGCGATCTTCGCGGCGATCTGGGGTTACCCCTACGTGGCGCCGCTGCTGGAAGGCGTCGTCGGCAGCCCTTTCTTCGCCACGCTCTTCTCGGGCTTCCTGATCTTCCTGATCGTCTTTGTGGCGATCACGATCCTCACCACCATGCTGGCGAAGGCCGCCCACTCCTCCGACGAGATCGGCGCGCTGGACCGCGGCGCGGGGCTCCTGTTCGGGGCGGCGCGGGGCATCCTGATCGTGTCGCTGTTCGTGCTGCTGGCGCGCGCCGTCACCGGGCCGCCGGAAACCACGCCGCAGGCCACGCTGCCCTCGTGGATGACCGCCGCCAAGCTCTACCCCTTCTTCGACCGCACTGCGACAGTATTGGAGGGTTTCGGACCGCGCGCGCGCACCTATATCCGTGACCGCAGGAACGGCGAGACCGTGTCGACCGACTCTGTCACACCTGAAACCACCCCGCCGGCGACGCCCGCGCCCCAATAAGCGAATGACGAGGACCTGATGCGAGAGGCCGACCCGCAGACGGACAGTCACTTCGACGACGAAGACAAGCTCCGCGAGGAGTGTGGCGTCATCGCCGTCTACGGCGCACCCGACGCCTCGCTGATCACCGCGCTCGGCCTGCATGCGCTACAGCATCGCGGCCAGGAAGGCTGCGGCATCGCCACCTACGACGGCGAACGCTTCTACACCGAACGCCATCTCGGCCTCGTCGGCGATCACTTCTCCGCCGACACGGGCGATCTGCGCGAACGCCTGCGCGGCCACCTCGCCATCGGCCACACGCGCTACGGCACGCAGGGCGGGCGCCTGCTGCGCAACGTCCAACCCCTCTTCGCGGACCTCGCGTGCGGCGGCGTCGCGATCGCGCACAACGGCAATCTCACGAACGCGGTAAAGCTGCGCAATGAACTCGTCGAGCGCGGCGCGATCTTCCAGAGCACATCGGACACGGAAGTGTTCCTGCAGCTCATGGCGCGCGCGCGCCGCACCAAGGTCATCGACCGTTTCGTCGAGGCGATCGGCCAGGTGGAGGGCGCCTACGCGCTCGTGTGCCTGACCAACGACATGATCCTCGCCGCGCGTGATCCCATCGGCATCCGCCCGCTCGTGCTCGGCTGGATCGGCGACGCGCCGGTGCTTGCGTCGGAGACCTGCGCGCTCGCCACCATCGGCGCGCGCTTTGATCGCGAAATCGAGAACGGCGAAGTCGTCGCGATCACGACAGGCGAAGACGGCAAGCCGATCGTGCAGAGCCACTTTCCGTTCCCGCGCCGCCCCGCGCGGCCTTGCCTGTTCGAGTTCGTGTATTTCTGCCGTCCGGACTCCATCGTAGGCGGTAAGAGCGTCTATGACGTGCGCAAGCAGATGGGCCGTCGGCTCGCGGAAGAAACCGCGCTCGGCGCCGATGTCGTCATTCCCGTGCCTGACTCGGGTGTCGCCGCCGCACTCGGCTATGCGGAACGCTCCGGCGTGCCCTACGAAATGGGCATCATCCGCAGCCACTACATCGGTCGCACCTTCATCCAGCCGACACAGAACGCCCGCTCCAGCGGCGTTTCCATGAAACACTCCGCCAACCGCGCCGTGATCGAAGACAAGCGCGTCGTACTCGTGGACGACAGCATCGTGCGCGGCACCACCTCCAAGCAGATCGTGCAGATGATGCGCGACGCCGGTGCGCGCGAAGTCCACTTCCGCTCCGCGAGCCCGCAGATTCGCTATGGCGACTACTACGGCATCGACATGCCGGACCTGAACCAGCTGCTCGCCGCGCGCCACAACGGCGACGTGGACGCCATGGCGAAATGGCTGAACGCCGACAGTCTCGGGTTTCTTTCGGTCGAAGGCGTCTATTCCTCCATGGGCATGACGCGCGATCCGCGCGCGCCGCAGTTCTCCGATCACTGCTTCACCGGCGACTACCCCACGCGTCTCGTCGATCAGGAAGATCACGGCGGCGGACGCGAACGTCAGCTCTCGCTGCTCTCCGAACCCGAAGCGGCATGACACCAAAAGAGTCTATGGGCGTCGCACTGGTGACCGGCGCCTCTCGCGGGATCGGGCGCTCGGCGGCGCGTGCGCTGGCGAAGGCCGGCTATCACGTCGTCGCCGCAGCGCGCAGCCAGAAGGCGCTCGAAGGCCTCGACGACGAAATTCGCAAGGCGGGCGGCGCGTCGTCGCTCGTGCCGATGGACCTGAAGGACTACGACGCCATTGATCGCCTCGGCGGCGTGATCTACGAGCGCTGGGGCAAGCTCGACGCGCTGTTTGCGAACGCGGGCATTCTCGGCGACCTGATGACGGTGGCCGACGCCCATCCGAAGATGTTCGAAGAGACGATGGCGACGAACGTACTCGCCAATCAGCGGCTCATCCGCTCGATGGATCGCCTGCTGCGCGGCGCGACGCCGCCGGGACGCGCGCTCTTCGTGACGTCGAGTGTCGCGCAATCGCCGCGACCCTTCTGGGGCGCGTATGGCGCGAGCAAAGCCGCGCTTGAATCCATGGCGCTGTCCTACGCGCAGGAAGTCGGCTTCACCGGCGTGCGCGTGAACATCCTCGATCCCGGCGCGACACGCAGCGTGATGCGCGCGAAGGCGTTTCCCGGCGAAGATCCGATGACGGTGAAGTCTCCCGACGACGTCGCGCCGCTGGTGGTTGAACTGCTGTCGCCGGACTCTTCGCGCCACGCAGAACGGGTGCGCTACGCCGCCGCCTGAGCGCGTTTGCCGAGTACGCCGTCGAGCGCAATCGCGCCGAGGCCGACCAGAAGAAACGCCGCGAACAAGCCCACGCTATTGATCGCCGTCTGGCCCCAACCGATCTTCGACACGTCGATGAAGGGATACGGGTAGAAGCCTTCCACCACGCCGCGCAGCACTGCGTAGACGACATAAGTGAGCGGAAAGACCATCCAACCCAGCACATAGCGCCAGCGCAGCGTCCCTTTCGGCACGAAGGCGAACCAGAACAGCACCGTCAGCGCCGGCATGACGTGGTGCATGGTGCGATCGGCGATGAGATGCAGGCCGTTCAAGTCGTAGAGATTCTGCAGCAGCGTCACGAAGGTCACGCCGACGATCAGGATGTAGCACGTCACCGCCGTCATCACGCTGTTGCTCGGCCGGTGGACGCCGCCGATGGCGAAGCGTGTGAGTGCCGTCGCAACGAGGATGTTCGTGAGCACGGTGAAATAGCCAAGATAGGCCCACACGGCGTCCAGCGCCGTCCGGCCCTGATCGGCGAAGAGGCCCAGCGAGACGATCAGCTGCGCGACCAGTCCGAACCAGCCGACGGCGGCGAGAATGCACGCGCAGATGCGCGCCAGTCCGACCGGCTCTCCGTGCATGGGTCCCTCCGCGCGATGCGCTCAAATCCTGCCGCAGGATGCGCCGGCGCCGCAAGCGCGGCGTCTCACTCCTCGCCGCTGGAAAACGGATTGCGGTTCTGCTTCACGGTCAGGCGGATCGGCATGCCGCCGAGATTGAACGCATCGCGGATGCCGTTGGTCAGATAGCGTTTGTAGCTCTCGGGCATTTTCGTTGCGCGCGAGGAGATGAGCACGAATGTCGGCGGGCGCGATTTGATCTGCGTGATGTAGCGCGGCTTGATCCGCTTGCCGTCCACCGCCGGCGGCGGGTGCTTGGCGATAACGTGCTGGAGCCAGCGATTGAGATCGGGCGTTTTCACGCGCGCATTCCAGTCGCCGTACACTTCGGTGACAGCCTCCATCACCTCCCGCAATCCGCGACCCGCCTGCGCCGACGTACGCACGATCGGCGCGCCCTTCGTTTGCGGCAGCGCGTCTTCACACCGTTCGCGCAATTCCTTGAAACGCGCGGCGCTGTCCTTGGCCTGATCCCACTTGGCGAGCACATAGATCAGTGCGCGGCCTTCGCGCACGACCAGATCGGCGATGGTGAGGTCCTGTTTCTCGAACGCTTCGTTCTGGTCCATCACCAGCACGCATACTTCCGCGAAGCGGATCGCGCGCAGCGTGTCGGCGACCGACATCTGCTCAAGCCGTCCCTGCACGCGCGCCTTGCGTCGCATGCCGGCGGTATCGACGAGACGGATCTTCTTGCCGTTCCACTCCCAGTCCACGGAGATCGCGTCGCGCGTGATGCCCGCTTCAGGGCCGACAAGCAGACGATCTTCACCGATCAACGCGTTCACCAGCGTGGACTTGCCCGCATTCGGACGGCCGATGATCGCGAGCTTGATCGGACGATTTTCGTCCGTGACATCTTCTTCCTCTGGCGCTTCTTCGTGCGGCATGGCCGCGACGATCTCGGCGTAAAGTTCGCTCATGCCCTCGCCGTGTTCGGCCGAGAGCGCGACGGGTTCGCCGAAGCCGAGCGCGAACGCATCAAGCCATCCTGACTCACCCGCACGCCCCTCGTGCTTGTTGGCGGCGAGCACCACCGGTTTGCCGGAGCGCCGCAGCACCTCCGCGAACCGCTCGTCGAGCGGCGTTACACCCGTGCGCGCATCCACGAGGAAGAGCGACATGTCGGCGTCGGCGATGGCGGCTTCGGTCTGCGCGCGCATGCGCGCTTCGAGACTCTCGTCCGTGAGATCCTCGAATCCGGCCGTGTCGATCAGGTGCAGGTCGAGGTCGCCGAGGCGGCCCGTCGCTTCCTTCCGGTCGCGGGTAACGCCGGGCAAATCGTCCACGATCGCGAGTTTCTTGCCCGCGAGCCGATTGAACAGGGTGGACTTGCCGACGTTGGGTCGGCCGACGATCGCCAGCTTCAGAACCATGGTATTTTCCCGGCGAACGGAACGCCGGTTCGCTGCAGTGACCGTCGTCTAGCAGATTTCTACCGAATAACGACGAGTTTCCCCTCGTCGCTCAGCAGGAAGACCTGACCGGCCGCCGCGACCGGTGCGATATAGACCGGGCCGCCGACGTTCAGGGTCTTCTCCACCGCGCCCGTGGTCGGGTTGACGATGACCGCCTCGCCTTCCGAAGACGCGAGCACAAGCTTGCCGCCCGCGAGCAGCGGGCCAGTCCAGGCGATGCGGCCCTTGCGGTCCTCTTCGTCGCGGTAGCGCTTCAGTTGCGTCACCCAGAAGGCCTGACCTGTCGTGCGTTCGATGGCGGTCAGTTCCCCGTCGACCGTGACGATGAAGAGCGTGTCACCCGCCACCCACGGTGTCTGCGTGGACGCAAGACCGCGCGCCCAGATGCGCTGGCCCGTGCGCTGGTCGATAGCGGCGAGAATCCCCGAGTGGCTGGCGGCATAGACGACGCCGTCGAGCGCCACCGGACGACCTGCGATGTCGTTGATCGCCGAGAGCGACGTGAGGCGACCTGCGCGGGTCAGCGCATCGACCCAGAGACGGCGACCGTTGGCGGCAAGCAGCGCCACCACTTCGCCCGAGGCGAAGGGCGCGACAACGAGGTCGCCCCTCACCGCAGGGCTGGACGCCGAGAGAATACGCGCCGGTTCGGCGATGGCCTGGTGGGTCCACTGCACAGTGCCGGTCGTGGCGTCGAATGCGAGGAGTTCACTGTCGTTGGTGACCGCGAACACGCGCCCGCCCGACACGGTCGGCGCAGCGTGGATCGGCGCTTGCGTGTTTGTGCGCCAGACTTCAGCGCCGGTCGTGGCGTCGAGCGCCGCGGCAAAGCCGAAGCCCGAGGTCACGAAAATCTTGCCGTCCGCGAACGCGACGCCGCCGCCGAGGGCGTTCTTGTCGCGGCCGCGACGCGGCGAAAGATCGCGCGACCAGATGCGGCCGCCCCCATCGAGCGGAAAGGCGGAGAGACGCTGGTCCGCATCGAACACGAAGATCTTGCCGTCGGCGATGACCGGCGGGGAAGAAATGCGCGCATTGCTGCTGGAGCCCTGCCCCACGTCGCGGCGCGCGACGATGGAGAAGTCCCCCGCAATGTTGGCGTGCGCGGGGGCATTGTCGGGCGGCCCGCCCGGCTGCGGCCACGACGCGACGTCCGACGGCGGCGGCACATAGGGCGTGCGACCCGCGAGCGCGGTATCGGCCTCGAGCTTCTGCTCGAACGACAGAATGGAGATGCGACCATCAGCCGGCGCGGTTTCGGTCGGCGCATCGCTTCCGCCAAACGGCCAGACCTTCGGCGCACTGGAGCAGGCCGACAGCGCGGCGGCCGCCGCGATCATGACGATGGGGCGAAAGGCGCTCATTTTTTCTCTCCGGTCTTGTCTGCGGCGGCGGGCGCTGCGGGCGCAGGCGTCGCTTCTGGTTCTGCTTCAGGTGTTGTTTCAGGCGCTGGGCCGAGCACGGCCATGAATCGTTGCGCGCGTTCGCGCACGCCCTGCGGCGCGTCGAAGGCGGTGGCGAGGTAGTCGAATTCGGTGCGCGCGCGTTCCGGCTTGCCGGCTTCGAACGCCTCCACCGCCAGCAGTTCGCGACCGAGATAGCCGAACGCGCCGCCGCCCTCGATGAGAGGCTTCACGCGGGCTTCGATCGCGGCGAATGGTTCGCTTTCGGCCGCGATGTAGGCGGCGCGCAGCTGCGCGGATTGTTTGACGGCCTTGTCGTTGGCGAGTTTCGCGGCGTTGTCGAACGCGAGGATGGCGCCCGGCAGATCGCCTTCGGCCTGCAGCACGCTCGCACGTTCCATTTCGGCGAGCGCCTTGTAACCGCCGTGCGCAGACTTTGCGAAAGCCGCGAGCTTGGGCTCGGCGGCTTGCGGATCGGTCGCGGCGAGCGCCTGCAGATCCACGAACTCCTGCGACGCGTCCTTCGAGCGGTTCTCGGCCCAGCCGCGATAGAGGCCGAAGCCGCCGACTCCGAGCACGAGCGCGGCGGCGCCGGCGATAATCAGCACGCCGTACTTCTTCCAGATTTCCTGAAGTTGCTCGCGCCGAAGATTTTCTTCGACTTCTTCAAAAAGGTCGGTCACGCGCGATCCATCCCAATGTCGTCCTGCCCGCAGGGGAAATACCCCCAAAACGGACCCTTCTGGCGGCGGCGGAAGCTAGCCGCGCCCGCGCCCGCCCGCAACGCGCGGGCTGTCCCCAATTGGCCTATGGCCGGTATCAGGCCTTCTTCTTGAAGGCGTAGGTCTCGGCCGAGGCCGGGAAGCGCCGCGCCCGGACATCGGCGGCGTAAGTTGCGATTGCGTCACCGACATGGCGGCGCAGGTCCGCGTAGCGGCGCACGAACTTGGGCGTCCAGTCGAACAGGCCCAGCATGTCGTCGGTGACGAGGATCTGACCGTCGCAAGCGGCCGAGGCGCCGATTCCGATAGTGGGGGCGTGAACCGCCTTGGTGACCTCCGCAGCCAGTTCCTCGGCGACGCCCTCCACCACAATGGCGAACGCGCCGGCGTCGTCGGTAGCTTTGGCCTCCGCGATCACGCGTTCGCGTTCATCCTCATTGCGGCCCTTGGCGCGGAACCCGCCGTCGACGTTGACCGCCTGGGGCCTTAGCCCGATGTGGCCCATCACCGGGATACCGCGACGCACCATGTACTCCACGGTGCGCGCCACTTCCGGGCCGCTCTCGACCTTCACAGCCTGACAGCCCGTTTCCTTCATGATCCGCGCGGCATTGGCGTAGGCGGTTTCCGCCCCGGCCTCATAGGAACCGAAAGGCATGTCCACGACGACCATGGCGTGGGTTGCGGTGCGCATGACCGCCTGACCGTGCAGGATCATCATGTCCATGGTGACGCCCACTGTGGTGGGCAGGCCGTGGACCACCATGCCGACGGAATCGCCGACCAACAGCAGGTCGCAGTGCGGATCGAGGATTTGCGCCATGGGAGCCGTGTAGGCCGTCAGGCAGACAATCGGCTCTCCGCCCTTGCGGGCGGAGATTTCCGGGGCAGAGATACGTTTGGTCTGGGCGTGCTGTGACATGGACGATGCCTAGCACCTTATGTCGCAGTGCGGGAGGGTCAGCCCTTCTCGGCGTACACAAGACCGGCCGCGCTCGCGGCGACCGCAATCAGCATGGCCAGGGTGCCGGCACTGAGCATGGAGGCGTCGGGCACGTAACGCGCCAACGGCACGGTGAGTGCGGTGACGATCGCTGCCTTGAAGGGCCACAGGACCGCAACCCCGAGCGCCACGCTGCCAAGCGCGACGGCGCTGGAACGGACCTTACGGAAGGCCTTGGCCTCATCGACACGGGCCATAACGCCCTGAACGAAGTCCTCGTCGCCCATGGGGGGCTGTGACGCTTCGCCGAACAGCGCACGCATTTTGGCGTCCTCGCTCTCTTCGGTCGTCATGCGGCTGCTCCCTGGAACTCGGCCAACACCTTGGCACGGCCTCTGACAACATGTGACTTAACGGTGCCCAAGGGAAGCCCCAACGCTTCAGCGGCTTCAGCGTGTGACATCCCTTCCCCGTAGCAGAGAGCCATGGCGGCCCGTTGCTCAGGGGAAAGAACGCCCATGACCTTGTCCAGATCCATGCGGGCCTCGCTGGAGGCGCGATCGTCCTGCACGGTTTCGGCCATGGCCATCACTTCATCCTCTCGGCGTTGGGACGCTTTGGCGGAGCGGCGGTTCTGCAGGAATTGCGTGTAAGCGATCCGGCAGAGCCACCCCTTGAACGTCCCCTTGGCTTCGAACGATCCGATCCTGCGCCAGGCCATCACGAAGGTTTCCTGTGCAAGGTCGTCGGCGAGCGCGGCGTCGCCGGCTGCAAGCCGGCGGAGAAATCCGCGCACGAGGCTCTGATTTCGCCGAACGAGGCTCTCGAAAGCACGTGTCGAGCCTCGTTTCGCTTCTTTGGCCAGAGCCTCGTCGGGATCGCTCAAGCGCCCTTCTTGTCGTTGCGGACCATGCCCGCCACGAGCTGACCGACCCCGATGGCACCCACGATCATGGCGGCGATGAAGAAGCCGACGCCCGCGTCGTCATCCCAGCCCTTGCCGGCGAAGGGCAAGGCCCCGGCCGCCATGAGCCCCGCGAGGATCAGTCCGACCGCCAGCGACACCAGGACGATGCCGCCCCGAAGGTCCTGCGCGGCGGACCGCACCGGCTTGCCGATGGCGCTGATCGCTTCGCTGTCCAGCGTCTGGCCGGCGTCGATGGCGCGTCGGAGGGTTTCGTTGGCCTCCTTCTTGGATTGGGTGGAGCCCCAGACAGAGACGGCGACGATCCCCAGGATCATGCCGAACATGGCGATTGGGATGACGATGGATTCCATGACGAAGTTCTCCCAGATGGCTCAGTTGCGGTTCAGGACCGGGTGAAGGCAAGGCCCGCGAGCGGGCCGGCGAAGACGCCGAGGATGGCGAAGATGATGATGGTTTCGAACACGTTGCTGTCTCCTTGATCTCGTTCCGCCTTCGTGGCGGGGACACAAGGAAGATGCGGCACCGGGGGTGTTTGGATGCACCGTGCCCGATCGTGGCGAGAAAAAGGCGTTTGGGCCGGCCTCGGGAGCGCCCGCCATGGGCCTTGGAACGGGCGCCCTTCGGTCTCAGGCGCCCAACGCCTCGGCATAGATCTCCGGCTTGAAGCCGAGCAGCAGCGTGTCGCCGCGCTCGAGGACGGGCCGCTTGATGAGCGAGGGCTGCGTCAGCATCAGCGTGACCGCCTTGCGCGCCGTGATGTCGGCCTTCTGGTCGTCCGAAAGCGCGCGGAACGTCGTACCCGCACGGTTGAGCACGATCTCCCAGCCGGCCCGCTTCACCCAAGCGTCGAGATGTCGCCGGTCTATGCCGTCAGTCTTGTAGTTGTGGAACGCGTAGTCGAACGCGTGCGCCGTCAGCCAGTCACGGGCCTTCTTCACCGTGTCGCAATTGGGGATTCCGTAGAGCGTAATCCCTGCCGTCTTCGTCATCGTCCCTCGCCTTCGCCGTACCGCCGATGGAACGCACGCCAGTTCCGCGCGTTCTCGCCCCGAACACTGCGGGAGCAAAAGCCATGTCAGCCTTCACTCTGTACGTCATCGGTTTCATCGTCCTTCTGGCGGGACTCGGCTACGGCGCCTACCTGCTCAATGTGCCCAACACATGGATCGGCGTGGGAGGGCTGATCATCGCGGGCCTTGGGGTCATGTCAGCTGTCTCGCACACGAAGCAGCCCGATCCGCCAGTCCATACGCACAGCGAGTGAGCGGATCAGTTGGGTGCGATAGACCGCTCTACCTTTACCGCTTTCGCGCCACGAGGAACGGTCGCGAGTCCTTGCCCCGCGAGGCGTGGTGAGCGCGTTCGACGATCTCAAATCCCGTGGCCTCGATCTCTCGCTCCAGCTCCTGCGCGGTGAAGAACGCCACATAGGGTGCTTTTCCGAAAGCCTGCATCACCGGCACCGCCACGCGAATGAGCGGGTTCATTTCCTTGAGGCACGGCGTTTTGGAGATGAAGAGCCCACCAGACTTTAGCAGTCGATGCACGCCCTTCAAAGCCGCTTCTCGCCCGGCCACCAGATGCAGGATGTTGAAGCCCAGAGCGACATCGAAGGTCTCGGCGGACCATGGCGCCGCATTGGGCGTCGCAACTTCGAACTCGGCGTTGCTGCAATCTTCCGCTTTGGCCTTTTCGCGTGCGATCGCGATCATTTCCGGTGAAATATCCGTCGCAAGGTATCGCGCGACGGACGGCGCAAGCTTGAGCGCGGTCGTTCCCGTTCCGCAGCCAAACTCCAAAGCCGTGTCGCCGGCCTTCAGATATTGCCGCGCGCGTTCGAGCGTACGTTCATAACCGGCCATGTCCGCAATCGGATCGGCGGCGTATTTGCGCGCAATACGATCCCAGAAGCGGGCATCATTGGCGACACCGGACATAGTTAGCCTCGTTTCAACTGATCTCAGCACGGGCAAAAGCATTCGCCACCACGGCGGAATTGCCCTGAATCATTCCCACTCGATTATCAACGAGATACGAAATGCTTTTAAAATATGCCGTTTTGAGAGCATGGAAAAAATCATACCGTCAAAAGTACCGCGATTCGAAATCGTCTAGCGACGTGCATCATGTAGTCACGAAGATTCGGAGCCGTTTTCGTCTCGTTGATGATCGATCGCCACGCGGCGATTACCAGAGCCCCGCGAGGATGCCATCGACATTGTCACTACCAGAGCCGGGGCATCCGAGCGAAGCGACAAGACTACCTCGACGCTTGATCGCTAGCCCGCGCGCCGACCTCGCGGGTTGGACTCATACGGCCCCGCAGGTTCAGACAGGCGCTGTTCGACGAAGGCTTCCAGATCCCCCTGTCGATAGGCAATGACCCGCCCTAGCCGGCAGAACTTCGGCCCCTTCCCAAGGGAGCGCCAATTGGCGAGCGTTTTCGGGGCTACGCCTAGAAAGCTCGCTGCCTGTTTCTTGCGAAGCATTGTTCTGCCCCTTGGCTCAATTGACCGGGTACGGGCGCAATCGGATATCGCGCGTCACGAGAACGCGAACCGACGCGCCGGCGCGCACGCGCAGGGTTGGACGCACTGACAATTCACGATCAACGATACGTCCTCCGGTGCGCGCCGCTTCCTGCGCGGCGGCGTCGCCGACGGTCTGGGCAAAGCTTCCAGTTCGCTGGTCATTTTCCGCATTGTTCGCGACAACGCTGATGATTGAGGAGAGGCCAACCGCGCCCGCGAGGCGGCCCAAGTGGAAATCGGTGCGGTCGCGCAAACCGGCCACGCCCGATGGATCAGCGCCTTCCATGCCCTGGAGCGCGATCGACCAGCCGTTCGGCATGATGAGACGATTCCACACCAACAGAAGTCGCTGATCACCGTAGGCGTTGGCGGAATCGTAGGTGCCCATGAGGCGCGCGCCTTGCGGGATCAGCAGGCGACCGCCGGTCACGCTGTCGTAAACAGGCGCGGTGACTTGCGCGATCACACGGCCAGGCAGATCGGAATTGAGTTCCGTCACCAAGGCCGCCGGAATGACCGAACCCGCGAGAATCTCATTTGCCGATCTCGGCGGCGTAAGCGCGCTATCCAGTCGGTCAGCAGATGTGCCGCGCTGGCTTGCGAGGAACGCAGCGCGCGGGCCGCCGTATGCGCCATCGCCATTCGCGAGGGAACCAGCCGGGCGATCGCCGCTGTCGGCGAAAAGGATCGGAGAGGTTCGGGCGATCGCTTGCGGGTCCGCAACGGGAGCTCCCGCAGTGTGCACAGTTGACGCGCCGCGCTCGGCCCATGCGGCATCCGCCGGCGGCCCAAGGTCCGCACCTCGCGCGCCCTCAGGCGGGGGATGATCGCCCCAGGGCATATCGCGCGGCGCTTCCAGCGCATCGGCGCGCGGCAGATCGCCAACTGAGTAGTCAGAACTTGCCGACCGAATGGAATCCGGCGGACCCGATGCCGCGCCGATGTTCTGCGCTTGATCGGCGGTGCGTCGATCAGGTCGTTCACTCAGGCCATTCACCAGCGCGAACGCGACGATGCCGCCAAACACCAGGCATCCCGTGAGCAAGACCTTGCGCGATAGCCGCTTCGGCGAAGGCGGCTTGGCGCGGATTGCGACGCCAGCAGCGTCAGCCGTGCCAGTCTCGTTTGCAGCGACCAGCCTCATGACCGCGCGCTCTGGCCGGCGCGGGTTGCTCGTCGTTCAATGCGAACCACGATCGGCGCGCGCGTGCCGAACCGCAATTCCGCGACATCGAAGATGCGATCGACCATGTAGCGGCGGCCCTGTACCCGGTAGTTCACGAGTTCCGCGCCCTCGGGCGTGATCACAAAGAGCGGCGGCATGTCCGCAGAACCGACAGATTCGGGAAACTCAAGCCAGGTGCGCCGTCCGTCGTCATAAACGCGCGATGGCAACCAAGAGGGGCGCACGCCGTGCACGGTGCGCACGCGATAATTCTCGTTCATCGGGCGCGCTGTCGCTGCGCCTGCTTCACCTTGAGCGGCGGGATAGGACCAGGCGATCTGCGCGGAATAGACGGCGCCCGCTGAAGAGCTGGCTTCTATCGTGTAAGTCCGCCGATCGGTGATCAGCACAATGTTCGTGCGCAATCCGATTGTCTGCGGCTTCACCAGAACGATCGTGCGTCCCTCGCCTTCGGATTCACCGTTGGTTTCCGTCACCATCCAGCGGGACGTATCGCCTGAAGCGATGGCGTTGATCGTCTCACCTGGTTCGAGCAGGACCGTCGAGATGAAACCAGGGTTTGTATAGAGTTCGTAGATCGCGCCCGGCGCATAGGCGTAAACGTGCCGCGCCTCTGTGAAGCCGCCGGCAAGTGGCTGCTGTCGCGCAGCGCCGTTGGCGGCTGCGAGTACATCGACGGGTGTTGGACACCGAACCCGCCGGGTTGACACGCACGGCCGAGGCGCGGAGGGCGCGGCGCGAGCCGGCGCGAGCGCTGCGATGGACACGGGCGGCGGCGGCGGCGCCGGTTGGGCGGCGACGGTGGTTGCGCATCCGCTCAAAAGCATAAGCGTTGCGCCGAGGAATAGTGGACGACAGATCATCGCTCACGGCTCCAGCTAAAGTCTGTGATGAAGAGGCCGAGCGGATTAGAAGCGATCTCGTCGGCGTTGCGCGGCGCGCGCGTCGTGACGGTGAAGACGCCGGTATAGATCTGGGGCTCCGGCGTGCCGGTTTCGTTGGTCGAGCGCTCGATCCAACTCACCTCCCAGGCATGATCGGACCGCGCGATGATGGATCGAATATGCACGGTGCGCCCGACGCGACCGAGGCTCATGAATGGATCGTCGGAGCGGGCCATCTCGGTGAGCTGCGTTGCAGCCGCCGGCGTCAGGTATTTGTAGGCGTCGAGCCAGTTCTCGCGGAGCACAACACCGTCGGTCGGCAACGACCGCACAAGACGCACGAACCGCCCGAGATGATAGGCCATCTGCGTTTGCGTCGGCGACCAGCGACCATCGGCGCTGCGTACCGAAAGCACCTGCCCTTCGGGGCTTACTTCTACGACGTGGACAAAGGTGCGCCGCTGCATGGCGACGGCGGTCAATCCAGCCCCGAGCAAGCCCGCGAGCGCGAGGCTGACGAACGCCATCGTGCGCCACGTGCGTGCGGAGAGCACAGCGGACCCCATGCGCGCATCCCATTCTTGCGCGGCGCGGCGATAAGGCGTGCCGGGCGGATCAGCGGCGAAGCTCTTTGCCGGCGAGCGAAATGGCATATTCATGGACGTCCCCCAGAAGCACTCGAATTCGGTTTGGTCGGCGGCGCGGGCTTGGGCTGCATCGCGGAATAATTGACCGGCGGCGACGCACGACCGCGACCGCCTCCGCCGCTCCCTCCGCCTCCCTTGCCCGATCGCCCGAGCTGTCCGATGCTTTTGACCGCATTGAACGAGCTCACGGCGACGTAGCGTGCGGTCATGGCGGCGCCGATTCCGGTCGCGGCAGCGCCAATCCCGGTGCGCACTGCGTCGGCGCCCGACAGATGCGGCTGACCCTGCATCACTTCACTCGCTAGCATCGGTCCGAACCAGGCGAGCGCTAGCACGGTGAGACCGAACAGGAGCACGTTGAGCGCCCCGCCCGCGTCGAGCGTCAGCGTCGCGGGCAACGTGTTGACGAAGGTGAGCGAAACCGACGCGATCAGCGCCAGAATGAAGAGTCGGATGGCGCTACCCGCGACCCAACCAAGCGGCCGTTCAGCCACCCAGGATGTGCCGCTGAAGACGCCCCACGGCAACGCCACAAACGCCGCAAGGCTGCCGAGCTTGAACGCGATCAGCGCCACGAAGATTTGCAGCGCCAGAACGAAGAACCCGATCATCGCCAGGACGGCCGCCAACAGAATCGTCACCATCGGAATGAAATCGGTGAGGATGTTCATGCCCTCCGACAACGCGACCGTCCGGCCAAACAGATCCATGCCGATGCGCGCGACGCGACCCGGATTGTGAAGGTCTGCCATTGTCATCGAACCGCCGCCGGCGCGCAGACCGAGCATCGCGCCCGACTGATTGATCGCGGTTGCAAGCGCGTCCCAATTGTTGATGAGGAACGCGAACAGTCCGATGAACAGCACCTTGCGGAAGAACGGCGCCATCGGCGCTTCTCCCGCCAACGCCCATTGAGCGCCCGCCAACACAATCGAGATCACGATCAGCGCGTTCAGCACGAAGTTCACGTCGCCACGGATCAGACCGAAGCCGGAATCCGCCACCGCCAGAAACTGGTCGAGGAAGGAATTGACTGTGGACGGGTCCATGGCGCGTTGTCCTCAGAACGCAGTTCGCGCGGGCTGCAGATCGCCCGTTGAATCGGTCGGGAAAGCACGGCGTTGAATTTCACGGCCTCGCGCCTCCTGCGCGGCGCGTTGCAATCTCTCGGTCGTGAGTGCGCGGCTTTGGGCAGCGAGCAGCGCCTGTATTTCCGCAAGTTGCGTGGCTTGAATACCCAGGAGCTGGTTCCCGGCCTGCACCGCGCCGGTTTGGCCTTCAGCGCCCGATGAAGCCGAGAGCGCACGATCGATGCGACCACGTGATGTCTCGACCGCCTCTGCCGCGTTCGCTTCGGCGCGCATCGCGCGTTCAAGGGCGCGGCGATCTTCCGCGATCCATTGATCTGACCGCGAAACGATGTCCCTGAGATTGAAGTTCTCCCATGTGTCCGGATAAAGCGTGCGAATGTCCTCCCCGACCCTTTGCACATCGAACGCGATGCCTTGAGCCGTAGTGAAGAGAGAGCGTGCCCGTTGAATGGAGGCGGTGAGTTCCGGTGAAAGCTGAAGCGGATTGCTCGCCAGCATCCGAGCCTGCTGTTCAATCTGCTGGACCTGGTTGTGAATCTGTTCGAGCGCGTGCGCCGCCTGAATGACGCTTTGCGCCAGATTTGCAGGATCGATCACCGGCAATTGCGCCTGTGCCGGCCCAATTGCGAGCAACGCAGCGAGCGCTGCGCCCGCCAAGAGTTTTGACAACGATCCACGCATGGGCTGCTCCTATTCTGCCGGAATGAGATGTTCGGTCGTGGTGGACGAAATGGATGGCGCCGCGACCGAGGTGCGCTCAAAGCGCCGAATGGCCTCCGCTGCATCGCGAAGCCCGCGCGCGTCCAGCCAGGCCGCCGCGAAGCCAGCCATCCCAGCCTCTGCAACGACGCGGTCCATCATCGTGTGATCTTCGGGACGCGACGCGCCCACGAAAGCCAGAGCGGCTGGACCAAGACCCAGTTCGAAGAGGCGGCAGCCTTCGCGCGACACGAAATAGTAATCGCGCTTCGATGTGGCGCTGGCGATCAAACCAATCTGGCGAGCGTTCAGACCAAGCGCTTCATAGAAGGCGCGTGACCGCGGCTCGCGGGCGCGATCATTGGGTAGGAAAATGCGCGTGGCGCACGCTTCGATGATCGTGGAGGCGATCGGGCTCGCCTCCACGTCCGCCAATTCCTGACTGGCGAACACCACAGCAACATTGCGTTTGCGCAGCGTCTTCAGCCAATCCTGGATTTGCGCGGCGAAGAACGCATCTTTCAGGAAGAGCCATGCTTCATCGAGCACAAGCATCGTCGGGCGGCCATCGAAGCGCTGCTCAAGGGCGTGAAAGAGCGCAGCGAGCACCGCGCCGGCAGCATCGGGCCGGCGCATGAGATCGTCCATCTCGAACGCCTGGACCGCGCCATAACCCAATGAGGATCGCTCCACGTCGAGAAGCCGGCCGTATGGACCGACATGCGTGAAGGGCTGAAGCGCGGCCCGCACGTCGCGGTCCTGCACCAGAGCCGCGAACAAGGTCAGCGTGCGATCCTCGCGGGTGCGACCCGCCAGCACCTCCAATGTGCGCCAGAGTTCTGCTTTACGCTCCGGCGATACCGCAACCTTGGCGCCAGCGAGCAGGCCGACAATCCATTCGAGCGCCCAGGCGCGTTCATCTTCGTCGTCTATCCGCTCCAATGGCTGGAGCCCCAGTGCGCCCTCTTCGCCGAGATCGAAGAAGTCGCCCTGCAATCCCAGAATTGTGGCGCGCGCGGATCGCCCCTTGTCAAAGAGGTAGAGTTGCGCTTCGGGATAGCGCAGCCATTGAGCCGCGAGCGTGGCGAGCAGGACGGATTTGCCGGCGCCGGTCGGACCGACAATCAGTGTGTGACCGACATCGCCAACATGAAGGTTCAGGCGAAACGGCGTTGCGCCGTCCGTCGCTGTCAGCATCAACGGCGGACCATCCAGATGCGCGTTGCGCGCGGCGCCCGCCCACACCGCGCTCGTCGGCACCAGGTGCGCGAGACTTGGCGACAAGAGCACCGGCCGGCGCGCATCGGCATAAGCGGAGCCCGGAAGTCCACCGAGCCAAGCCTCGACGGCATTCATGGATTCCACCTGGATCACGAACCCAAGGCCGTCGGTGACCTGCTGGATTTGCCGGACGGCTTCGTCCGCCGCTTCTTCGCTCGGCTCAGCGACGACAATCGTCAGCGTCGCAAAGCCGGCGCAAACCGCATCGGCGGCCAATTCTTGAAGCGCGGAATCGGCATCCTCCGCCTGGTTGGACGCGTCATTGTCGAGGAGCGCTGCCTCTTCGCGGAACAACGCCTCACGCAGCAGCGTGAGCAGGCCCTTCCGTTTCGAGAACCAGCGTTTGCGAATCTTCTCCAGTTCGCGCCGCGCCTCTTCACGGTCGAGCGGCAGGAACCGCGTGACCCACCGATACGAGACGGCAAGACGATTGAGGGCGTCGAGAAGGCCAGGCTCTGTCTCGGTGACAAAGCTGCGAACCGAGATCACTCTCAAATGATTGGCGCCCAGCTTTGGCGCGAGGCCACCGACCAATGGCGCATCAGACAAGAGCGCATCAAGATGGAACGGCGTCTCGGGCGTTACGACACGGTGCGGTCGATCAGACACGCAATCATGGAGGTAGGTCAGCGTCTGCTCGTCATTGAGCCAGCGCGCCTCTGCCGCCATTGTCTCAAACAGCGCGAGGAGTTGGTCGCTCTCAGACACGAAGCGTTCGAGATGAGCGCGATAATCGACGGACGCGGCGGCGTCAGCATCGGTAGCGCGGGCACCGCCGCCGCCCTCGAACAGCATGCTTTCGAGCTTGCCCTGACGCTCCGCCGGCGGGAGCCAGGTCAACGTGAGAAAGTACTGGCTCTCGAAACGCGCGCCGGCGTGCTCGAAAACCGCCCGGCGCTCTTCATCGATCAGCCATGCGAGGGCATTGGGCCAGCGGCTGTCGGGATAACCCGGCGCCGGCGAACGCCGCGCCTCCACATGCAGGCACCAGCCCGAGCCGAACCGGCGCAGCGCATTGTTGAGGCGCGCGCTTGCACCCATCAATTCCGATGGCGTCGACGAATCGAGATCAACACCGCGAAACGCCAGCGTGCGCTGGAACGCGCCGTCCTTGTTGAGCACCACGCCGGGCGCAATGAGCGCCGCCCAAGGCAGATAATCGCTCAGCTTCGCGGGACGGTTTTGATAGGGGCGTAGGTCAAGCATGATTGTTCGCCTTCACGCGTCGAGGAAGCTTGGCTTGGCGAGATGCCGAGGCCAGGTGTCGAGGAACCAGGGGTCGCGCGATGCGGCCCACGCCGCTGCGCCTTGCGCGATCGCCCAGAGCGGCAAGCCAATCAAAGGCTGTTGCAGCCCAAACCCGATGGCCGCGCCGACCGTCGCATTGAGGATCGCAAACGCGCGCGGCACGCCGCCGGGCAAGATCGGCCGGGTTAAGCTCGTGCGCAGCGGCACGCGATAGCCTTCTGGCTCATCCTCCATCACAGCACCGCACCGCCGGCGAACCCGAAGAAGTTCATGAAGAAGCTGACGGCCGCGAACATGATCGCGATGCCCAGCCCAACGAAGGCGAGCTTGCGCACACCGCCACCGCCTTCTGAGAAGATAATCGTGATGCCAGCGATCACGATGGCGATGACAGCAGCGGCGCGCGCCACCGGGCCGGTGATCGAATCGACAATCTGCTGCAGCGGCCCTTCCCAAGGCATGCCCGAGCCCGCCGCATAGGCTGGCGCAGCCAGCGCTGCGATGCCGATCGCAATGGCGAACACTTTTGGTATTTTATTGGTCGATGCGCGCAGCATGTTGTTACTCCAAGACATAGGATTCCCCGCGAAGGCCGTTGACGCTCACGATCTCGGTGAGCACGCGCCCGCCCTCTCGGCGCGCGATGAAGACGACAAGATCGACCGCGCTCGCGATCAGCCGCTTCGGTGAAGCGGAGATGTTCTCAAGGCAGAGGTCTTCGAGTCGGGTGAGCGCATCGGCGGCGGAGTTCGCATGCAGCGTGAGAAGTCCGCCCGGATGGCCGGTATTCCACGCCTTGAGCACTTCAAGCGCCGCGCCGTCTCGCACCTCGCCGACAACGACTCGATCGGGGCGAAGGCGCAATGTTGTCTGAACCAGATCGCGCATGGTGACGGGAGGGTCGGTGCGCTTGGTTAGGAGCCGCACGACGTTCGCGCTTGCGCATTGAAGCTCGGCCGTGTCTTCGAGAATGACGACGCGGGCATCCGAGAAGGCACGCTCGGCGAGCAGCGCATTGAGCAGAGTCGTTTTGCCGGAACCCGTCCCACCGGCGACAACGATGTTGCGCCGTTCTACTACCGCTTGCCGCAATCGATCGGCTTGCAGTTCGGTTGCAATGCCCCCAGCGACATAATCTTCCAGGCTGAAGATCACGTCCGGGCGTTTGCGGATAACCAGGATTGGCGCCGCGCTGAGCGGCGGCAGCACGGCCTGCACGCGCGCCGCCGTGTCGGGAAGGATTGTTGCGAGCGTCGGCCGGTCCTCGCCGACGGTCTCGCCGGCCTCATGCGCGAGCAGTCGGATCGCCGCCTCGCGGTCGTGTGCGCTCAAGACAATGCCGGTATTGACCAGGCCCTCGCCGACCGCGTCGAGCCACAGCGCGCCATCGGCGTTGATCATGGCTTCGACAACGTCGGCCCGCGCGAGCGCGGCGGCTACACCCTCGCCCAAGGCCCGCTCGATCGCGGAGCGGCGGCGCGCGAGACTGATCGTGCGCACGCTCATGACGCCTCCTCTTCAAGGGCGCCATTCGACGGTGACGTATTGGCTGGCTCAAAGATCGCCAAAGAGCGCCCCGAACTGATCGCCTGAGCGACGAAGTCCAGGAAACGCTCGAAGCGCGCAGCCGCACTCGCGGCGGCGCTTTCCTCAAGATGCTCGTCGAGCGGAGGATTGTGTTCGAGCCAGACGCGGACAAAGAGGAGCAGCGCCTCCTTGACCATGATGTTGTCGCGGATCGCTTTATCGAGCCGCGCTTCCATGCGCGCCACCTGGCGCAGCGCCGGATCGATCTGCTCTCCGTCCTTGCGCCCATAGCGCGCCTGCACCGCCTCCACGATGATGCTGGAGACGGATCTGCCTTGGCGGGTGGCGATGTCGCCAATGCGATCTTCTAGATCGCCCGGCATGTAGATGGTGATCTTGCGCGCCATGGCTCAGATCCCGGTTGCTTGTTGGCGCGGCGCGTCAGGCGGCGACTGGTGAAGACCCGCCGACGCGCGTTCGGACGTGCTCAAATGCCCAAAGAGGTCGGCCTGACCCGCCGGCGCGGGCGCGGGCGTCTGCACGCGCGTCGCGCCCTTCTTGTCGGTGACAAGTCGGCCAAGTGGCGCCACATGGACCCAATCGTGCGCCGTAGTGAGCGGGAGCTTCATTCCGGCGCTCGGCCGCAGCCGACTTTGGAAGATTGCTTCGCGATCGAAGCGCAACTTGCGCGACCGGATCGGCTTTGACCCGGAGATGAAGGTCAATTGCTCGTCGCGCGGGAGCGCGCGGACATCGCCCGGTAACATCAACGGCCGCCGCTCTTCGCGCATCGTTGTCGATCCGCGCGCGAAGAAGAGCGAGCGCGGCCGATCGACTGACTCTTGGGGGCGCATCTCCCAGACTTCGCCAGCCATCGCGGCAAGCGCCTTCGCAGTATCCATGTCCGCAGCGGCGAACGCCGTGACTATATGACAATTGTCGAGAATGACATTGTCGCGGCCATAGGCGCGCGTGATGTGATTGAGACTCTGGCAGACCAGGTAGGATTTGAGCCCGTAGCCGGCCATCGCGCCCATCGCCGTCTCGAAGAACGGCATCCGGCCGAGCTGGGGAAACTCATCAAGGACGAGCAGCAGAGAATGCTTTTTCTCGCGACCTTGCGCGTCCTGCGTCTGCTTTTCCATGAGCGCGCGGGCGATCTGGTTCAGGATGAGCCGCATCAAGGGCATGAGGCGCTGCGCATCCGACGGCGGCGGCTGGAGGAAAAGCGTCACCGGCTTTGCGCCGCACATCAGATCGCCGACGCGAAAATCCGAGGTCGCCGTCTTCGCCGCCACGATCGGATCGGCGAACAGACCGAAGAAACTCTCCGCCGTCGCCTTGACGCCCGATTGCAGGCGCTCCTCGCCCGCGAGGAAACTCTCAGCGGCGTGCAGGACTTCTGGATGCACTTCCGGCATGTTCGTCGCCGGATTGCGCCGATGCAGCGTCGTGCGCATCTCGTTGGCCGTATTCTGTAGGTCGCGGAGCTTCTCGCGCACCGTCGCGAGATTCTTTCGCGACGGCGGCTCGGCATAGAGAACATGCAGTATCAGACCAACGATCACCTGCTTGGCGGAACGATCCCAAAAATCTTGATGGCGCCCATCGCCGGCAGGATCGACGATGATCTCGACAATGTTTTGGACGTCGCGCACTTCGTCGGCGCCAAGACGCACCTCGAACAGCGGATTGAAGGCGATCGAGTCCCCGCGCGTGGGCGCAAAGCGCAACACCGGGCCAATCGTCTCGCGAAAACCCGCTGTCCCCGGAAAGCCGACACGCGGGTCGCCGTCGGCGAGTTCGCCCTTCACATCGAGCACCAAGGCAGACCGTGGCCACGTCAGCAAAGTCGGCACGACATGACCGCGCCCCTTGCCGGATCGAGATGCGCCAACAAGCAATTGATGCTCCGGCCCATCGAAGCAAAGTATCTCGCCGGCATACTTGCCGAGCACCGTCCCTTGCGCTGCAAACAATCCAGCGGCTTCACAATCCTCGAAGCCGCCCCAGGCGTTCGCGCCGAATGGTTTGAGGGCGCGCGACTTTACCAATGCGCTCAGCGCGACAAGCGCCGCGATGGCGACACTCGCAAAAGAGATGAGGCGCGAGATTGCGAATGGCCGCGCAAAGCGGTCAGCCCAACGAGCATCCCAGGCAGCGACTGACCACGGCGCATAGATGCGCGTCTCGCCAATCGTCAGGAGCGGAGCGCCGAGCGCGGCTTGATAAGCGAACACGTGCGCGATGAATTGCGTCGCGGCAGTGAAGCCTACGACCATCAAAATCAGCGCGCTCGCAATTCGCCAGCCCATCGCCCCCTCCCATCCCGCGCATCTGCGCAGAGGAATGAGGGGTGATCACACGCGGACCTTCAGCTTCCCGCGAGGCCTTTCAACTGCCCGATAACCAAGGAATCCGGAGCGCCCGTCGGGGCAGGAAAAGTAACCATATTCATTGGTGACAAGTCACCAATGACGCCCAGGAGAAAATTGGAGCGCGTTTGAGATCACTTGATCCAACGTGTGACTCATCGCGTATTACAACCCTAGGGACGTGGTCTGTACGGACGCTCTGATTCACACAGGCCCCATGGGTGGGCATGGATACGCTGGGCGTCATTGCCGAGTTCTATGCGCTGTGTGAAAGCGCAGAGACTGTGGATCATGTTGCGGGTGCGCTGTTTGAGGCCGCACGCAGCGTGGGATTTCCGCACGCATCATATCTCTGTGGCGGCTCCCCCGAGGCCTCGCACACTCGAATATTTTTAACCAACTACCCGTCGGAATGGCGCCGTCGCTATAACGACAGCGGATATTCGAGCATCGACCCGATTATCAGTCGTGCCCATCGGACGTTAGAGCCCTTCATTTGGGGCGATCCGATCGTGCGCGCCGGTATGTCGCCAAAACAATTGCGGATGATGGAGGAAGCGAAGGCGTTTCATGTGGGCCACGGCTACGCGGTGCCCGTGCATTCCAGCATCCACGTCCGCGCCGCGTGCTTTTTTGCGTCCGAGCACAACGACATTCCGCCCCTTTCATGCAAGGCGTCGCGGCAGATCAGCGTGATTGCGCATGAACACCTTTGTCGGCTTGCAAGGCTATCGGACGGACGTGGAGTAGCGCCGCAGCTTTCCGAGCGCGAACGCACTTGCCTTAACCTTTACAGCCGAGGCCTCGGCGACGCGGAGATCGGCGCGGCGCTGAATATTCGTCTGGCAACAGTCCGCCGGCACCTCGAACGGGCCAAGGTCCGGCTGGGGGTCACAACCCGGCCGGAGGCGCTGGTCCGCGCTTTAGTCTCTGGGCAGATCGATGCCTCGCCCACCCGACACAATATTCCCGATCGGGAAAATATGTAGGGTATAGCCCTCGACACACAGGATATTTCCCGTTCGGTAAAGATTTAGCTTGATAAGGGGACCGCGAATCTCATATTCCCGAGCGGGAAAGATTGAACCATGACACCGATCCAATTCGGCGAGACCATTCGCAAGGCGCGGCGCGCCTTAGGCCTCCGACAAGACGAACTCGCGGGCGCCGCCGGCGTGGGTCTTCGCTTCATAGTCGATCTGGAGGCGGGCAAGCCCACAGCCCAGCTCGGGAAAGCGCTTGCCGTCCTCGACGCACTCGGCGGCGACATCCGCATCGACCTGCCCGCACCCCGCCCAGGCGCCCGAGGATGAAGAGCGCCCTCTCCGTCTGGTGGAACGACGCGATCGTCGGAACATTGCGGCTCGACGAGCATGGCGACACGACATTCGACTATGCGTCCGACTGGTTGGCCGACGCCGATCGGCCAGCCCTGTCGCGATCGCTGCCTAAGCAAGCAGAGCCGTTCGATCGCCGTCGCACGCGCCCGTTCTTCGCGGGCCTCCTGCCCGAGGAGGCACAAAGGGACGCGGTCGCGCGCTCGCTTGGCATCTCTAAGGGCAACGACTTCGCGTTTCTGAAAGCGCTCGGCGGGGATGTCGCCGGCGCACTCACCCTATGGCCGGAGGGCGAGACGCCGCCTGCCTACGACGGCTCGGTGGCGCGCGAACCGCTCGGCGACAACGCGCTCGTCGCTATGCTTGATGCGCTACCAACGCGCCCCTTTCTCGTCGGCGATGAGGGCCTGCGGCTATCGCTTGCGGGCGCGCAATCGAAAATTCCCGTCGTGCTGGTGGACGGCGCCATAGCTCTGCCAGCGCCCGGTCAACCAACCACGCATATTCTCAAGCCGCCAATGACGCGATTTCCGGCAACCACAGAGAATGAGGCGTTCGCCATGCGCCTCGCATCGGCGATAGGTCTGTCTGTGGCCAGCGTAGAAGCGCGCCGCATCAAAGATCGCCCTTTCCTGCTGGTCGAACGCTACGATCGCGCCATTGATGAAGCCGGCGTCGCGCGCCGTCTGCATCAGGAAGATTTTTGTCAGGCGCTCGGCATTCCGCCAGAACTTAAGTACGCGGCCGAAGGCGGACCGACGTTCAAGGTAGGTTTTCAGTTGTTGCGTGACGCCACATCACGTCCCGCGCTTGAGGTCCTGAAGCTTCTCGACGCGGCGATCTTTCAATTGATCGTTGGCAACGCGGATGCGCACGGCAAGAATTATTCCCTGCTCTATGGGCCTGATGGTGCCGTGCTGGCGCCGCTCTATGACCTTCTGTGCACGATCGCCTACCCGGGCGTGTCGCCGAAGCTCGCGATGAAGATCGCGGGGTTGGCGACAATCGAGGATCTGAAGGTTGCGCCCTGGACGCAATTCGCATCGGATACGGGACTGGGCGGCGCCTTTGTTCGGCGACGTGTTTCGGAGCTTGCGGAATCTGTGCGCAGTCACGCCCGTGATGTAGCTGCGTTGCTGGAGCGTGGCTTCGACGCCGATGCCCTTGGACGCTACCGCGACATAGTTGTGAGCCGCGCCGAAGCGGTCGCAAGTTCGGTTTAGCTGGAATTGTACGATGAACGCCGTCGAGATCGAAGAAGCTGTATCAGACTTGGCGGCGGCACCATTTGATGCCACCGAATTCGCCTACGCTTTCCTCGCCGCATTCGGCAACAAGAAGACAACGATTGACCGCCTCCGCAGCGGCGCCACCAATGCGTCAGACGTTCAAGGCGGCGTCCTCCAGCGCAACAACATACACATCGCCGTGTGCGACAAAGGAAAAGTACGCGAGACGCTCGCCGCATTGCGCACGAGCCCCAAAACCGAAAAAGGCAAGATCAAGTTTCTTATCGCCACGGACGGCGAAGAGTTTGAGGCCGACGATATCGCGTCAGGCGATGGCATTGCCTACGCTTATGCCGACTTCGCCAAACACTTTGGGCTGTTTCTGCCCCTCGCGGGCATCTCGACCGTACGCCAGGTCGCGAACAACCCCATCGACATCAAGGCGACCGGGCGCCTTAACAAGCTCTATCTGGAGCTGATCACGGAAAACCCAGAATGGGAGTCCGAGGCACGCCGCCACGATCTCAATCAATTCATGGCTCGGCTGATCTTCTGCTCTTTGTTCCCTTCTCGTGTCGCCTGCAGCCGAATTTAGCCGACACCACCAAAAAGATTGTTCCATCGGGGGAACGCGCGGCATGCACCACCGCACTGACTTGGGCGGTGCCGATCGCCGCCGACCACAGCGAGAATTAGTTGGGTATCATTGCCATCGCGAGGCAGAGTGCTGCGACGGAATTTGCAAAAACAACGAGCCAGAAGGTTTTGTTGGAGCCGCGGTTACAACCTTGTCGCATGCTCGGGCTGCTGCGCGGAACGCTGGTGCTGCATATCCTCGCAACTTCATGAACTTCATTTCGCTGCGCGGCGATGAAGGTTACCCCTACCTCTGTGATGCTTTGAAATGCATCGGCACGCCCAGCTCCGTCCATGTCCTAATCTTCGGTCAAATGCGCCATCGCACCGACAAGTGACGACCTACGCAATGGAATCGTCTAGGTTCCGCGAGCAACCCATCATCATTCTCAGTCACTGCGACCTGCCCCAGATTCCCGCCGCGTCTGGAGTTGTTGAATCGGCTTTGCACATCACAAGCGCCATCTCGACGCCGGAGGCGAACATCTCGACAGCTCGCCCGCTGCAATTGGAGGCGCGTCCATCCTTGACGCCTGACAACACTCCGCCTCACTCTTCGTCGGCGAAAGACCACGCTGGCGTCTCGACGAGACGGTGTTAGTCGCGCTTCGGTCGGATAAGACAGGCTCAAAAACGCCCCGCGCCTGAAATTGAGACCTCATACATCTGCGGTGCTGATCAATCGGCAATGCATCCCGCAAGACCATCTTGTCGTGCGAAAGTCGACATCAGTGAACGGGCGTCTGCAACAACAAAGGGTTCGCCTCCGATGCCGGATCGTACAGCAAGATGTGCAACCACGCGATGGACGAGATAGTGCGCCTGGTTGAGATCGTTGGTGTACTCTCTCGCGTAAGGCAAAAGCGCTGGACCAAGAGCGATGATTTGAGTGGGTGACATGTGATCCCCTGAATTTATCGACCGATAATGAGTCTCTTCTCCCGCCTGAGTCGGTGCGCCAGCAGACACTTTGCAAAGTATCCCTGCCTTTCACGCGCGAGGTGGCGCCGCGCTCTGGCGCAGTCGAAGCATGGCTCGGCTCGCGGTCCGCCACAGGTCAGGACCGCTCCGTTCTCGAAACATCCCGACAGCCCCCTTCGCGCACACGACGTGCCATAACGGTCGCATTCCAGATCGCCATCTCAACGCTCGGCAATCTCAGCCCGATTGCGTTCGAGGAACAGGAGGCGTTAGCTTAGGAAGGCGTCCAAGGAACCGGGTGCCGGCCACTCGCGCGAAGCCGCTCGTCCCCGCGGCGGCGTTTCGGTCCCGAGCGAACGCTTTGTGCGATGACTCGCTATAGCGGGAACCGATGGCTCTCTAAAGGAGCCGATAGTGCGATAGCGCACAAACTCGTGGCCTGGGTCGCAGCCAGACACACAGCTCCCCGCCAGGCGGGAACGATTGCGCACCACCCAACAATACTTCGTCTTGCTTTTGTGGTGCTGTGAACGAACCCAGTCGCACAGCGTTTGCCGCACATCTCATTGGGCCCCTTAGCTCGATCCAAGCGTTGAGACGAGGTTGTGGAAAAGGAAAATCCAAATGAGAAAAAGTACACTCTTGGCCGCCGTCGCGGTGCTGACGCTTACTAGCCCCATCGCTATTGGCGCCGCATCAGCGCAGCAAGGGCGCCAAGGCGAATACGAGGGCCGAGACGACACTTCGCAAGAGCGCGACAACCGCCGCGAAGATGCGCGGAATAACGATAGTCGAGGAGATGCGCGTAGCGACGATCACCGAGATCGCCGCGAAGCGTGGCGCGATGACCGCCGCGACGTGCGCTGGAGCGATCAACAGCACAACGGCTATTATCAGAACGGCCGTTGGACCTATGGCCCGCCGGTGCTGGCAGTTTAACGCTAACTCTTCTCTGTTTACTGACGCCCGTCAGCCTTCAGAGAGCCAAAGCCGGTGAATCCCCTCTCCTTCAAGCGCCACCGCTTCCCACCCGATGTGATCAGATATGCGGTCTGGGCCTACTTTCGCTTCACCATGAGCTTCCGCGATGTTGAGGATCTGCTCGCCGAACGTGGGGTCCAGGTCAGCAATGAATCCATCCGCTGCTGGACGCTCAAGTTCGGACCGGCGATCGCGCGCAATCTCAGACGCACGCGACCCTCCCCGACGCCCCGCTGGCATCTCGACGAAATGGTCGTGAAGATCGCTGGCGTGAGGATGTACATGTGGCGCGCCGTCGACGACGAAGGCGAGGTTCTTGACGTCCTCGTCCAGAAGCGGCGCAACAAGGCCGCCGCCGTGAAATTCCTGCGACGCATCCTGAAGAGCACTAAAATCCGGCCCGAAGCGATCATCACCGACGGTCTTTATTCGTACCGGTCCGCAACCCGCGCTCTGGGGTGCGCCGACCGCCACAAGCCCGGACGATTGCGAGAGAACAACCGGGTCGAGAACTCGCATCTGCCGGTGCGACGGCGTGAACGGAAGATGCAGAAGTTCAAATCCCAAGGATCCGCGCAGCGCTTCGTCTCAATTCACACCGCCGTCTACAACACCTTCGCCGTTCAACGACATCTCATCTCTAGACGGACGCATCGCTTGTTTCGGAGCGACGCCTTCAAAGCGTGGACCACGGCGACCTCTGCAGCGTGACCTTCGCTCGTTTAGGCGCCGTCGCGACCGACGCGACTTAACTTGTCAGCACCACGCGAATGTCAGCGAAATCGCTTATGGGCGAGTTTGGGCTTTCGTTGCTCGCCGATTCGCGCATCGGCGAGAGTCGGAAGCGTGTGCTTGTCGATTTCGGTTATACGGCGACAGTCTTGGCGAACAACATGGCGCTGCTTGGCGTCGACCCGGACACAATCGATGCGTCGGTGCTGAGCCACGGCCATCTAGATCATTTCGGCGGTTTTGCCGCCTTGTTCGGGGCCGATGCGAATCCAGCACGACGGCTGCCGCTTTATGTCGGCGGCGAGGAGACGTTCTGCGAACGCGTTGCGATGATCGGCAATCCGCCGCCCCTTATGGGGACGCTCGACCGCACCGCCCTACGCCGAGCGGGATATGATGTACGCATTGCGCCATCGGCCGAGATTGTCGCCGGCCAAGCATTTACGACGGGCATCATCCCGCTGGAAACAAATGAACGCGCAGCCATCCCCACCCGCATGCACCCCGGCGTCGGATGCGACCGCACCAAGTTGCGCGCCGACAAGCGCGACCAGACCGAGGTCACAGACGACGGCGAACATGAAATCGCGACCTGCTATGTGGTTAAGGGTCTCGGGCTAGTCGTCATAGCCTCGTGCAGCCATCGCGGCGTGCTGAACTCGGTTCGGCGCGCGCAAGCGATCAGCGGGGTCTCGAAAGTCCACATGGTCATTGGCGGCTTCCACCTTGTCCGGCCACGCACGGCCGACGAGGCGCGCCAGACCGTCACGGCATTCGCAGCGATGAACCCTGACTATATCGTACCCATGCACTGCACTGGCGAGGTGTTCATCGAAGAGGCCCTGAAGCAAATGCCAGTGAAGATCGTGCGGCCTTATGTCGGCACACGATTCTTGATGAGTTAGATCATCAGGTTCGCGATTTCGCTTCTTACATGCCCAAAAAAGGGAAGATGCCTACACCCGGTTGCACGGTCTATGGCGACATCTGCGAAACTTTCCAAATTGATTTCCTCGTTCGGGAACTAGCAGCTGCCAGCGGCAGCTTGGGGCCAATCCGACTTGCGCCGCCATATTGTGACGGACGGCGGGGTCGCTCACGACCTTCCGTTCCGGCCCCGGCCGCCCGACCTATTGAAAGTCGCCAAAAGCCAACACTCACCGTTCCCGGTTGGATAACAAGAAGGGTCCGAATTGTTATCCGGACCCTTCTTGCATTCGTCCTTGTCGCACTCGCTATCTAGTGCTGAGGGATACGCCTTCCGCCACCGCGCGATTTTGCACCGAGGACGGCGTCCGCTTCAGCTTCTGAGCAATCTTTTCGCGTCCTAGCTTCTTGCGTGCGAGAGATTTGAGTTCGCGAACTTCAGCGGCGGTCCAAGGTGCACGATGCTTTGTCGGCGTTTTTGCCATTGTGGAATTTCCCTGCTCAATAATGGCGCGGTTCAAGACACTCGCTCGCGCTTCGTCAAGCGGTGATCTAAACTGGGCGGCTGCATCTCGGCAAATGCGCTACTCGCCCCGTACTCGCGAGGCGGCGGAGTTTACGGCAGAAACGGCCGCCCGCGTTGCGCGTCACATCTAACGCCTCCGAGACCGGTAGCTGTTCATTCCGCCGAGCCTGGTATCGCTATTGTGGTCCGCGGGCGACAACCATGCCGCCGGCATCAATGATGCGGTAACATCGAGCTCCGCACTTCTGCTGAACATCTGCGAAGCGCTTCTTGGCTTCGGCGGCGGCCTCCGTCCTGCTGCGTGCAGTTACCTTTTCGGAATGCAAAGCCTTGCTACTCGGCTCTAAGGTATAAGTTATCTCAAACCATGCCATGGGCTAATCACTGAAGGGATTCTGCCGTAGTCGCTTGTGAAGATTTGAATTCGTCCAATGCAAGGTCGAAAGGCTGGATTGGGCCAAAGACGTTAGTCGGTAATCTTCCCGTCGAATGTCCGTTGTCACGCCTATTCGAGCCCGACGACTTCGACTGTTCCTGCCCCAAAGCAGACCCCGTTTTCTTTCCCAGTGTTTCCCCTGACCCGACTGGACTTCACCGTTGTTTGGAGCGGTAGTGCGGTCGAGCGGGCGGCACAACTGCTCAGCGAAACAACGCCGGCTTCGTCGGCCTTCGGCTCGTGGGAGCGCCTGAACGGCGTATCCACGGAGAACCCGATGACCAAACAAGCTGCCAAACCCACAAAATCGCCGCGCAAGCGGGTGGCTCATAAGCGCACTGCAACGTCTGCCAGCAAAGATGCGGCTACGCCAAAATCCGCGGCGTCCGCACCGAGCAAGCTCGACTGCCTCGAACGCGCATTGCGCACGAAAAACGGAGCCACCATCCCCGACCTGATGGAAGCCACGGGCTGGCAATCTCACTCCGTCCGTGGCGCGCTCGCCGGCGCCCTGAAGCGGGGCCGCGGACTTGAGATTACGTCCGAGAAGATCAATGGCGAGCGCCGGTATCGGATCGGGTCAGCGAAGTGAATACGAAAGCCACTGCATTTCTTTGGCAAGGCATCGTGGAGCGCGCAGAGGCGCTTCACGATGCCTCCGTAACCTCACAACGCCGGCCATCGGCGCGGGCAGCGCGTGACCTCGAACATCTGGCTAATGAGATCGCGACCCTCGCACGCGCCAGCGCTCTGCTTTCCTCACCGCGGAGGCCGTCGTGACCGCCCATTCGCCGAACATTCAGGACCTGACCAAACTGAATCTCAGCGAGCTGCGCGATCTTTGGCGCGCGCACGTGAGCGGCCCTCCCCCGTCACGAACCCCCGAAATCCTCCGACGCGAGTTGGCGTGGCGCTTGTTGGAGCGCGAGCACGGGGTCATGCCGACAGCCCTGCGCCGGCAGCTCGACGCGGTCGGCCGAAAAGCGGCGACAAAGGCGAATGCGTCTGCCACTCGCCCAGAGGTCGGATCAACTCTCGTCAAAGTCTGGGACTGTCGCACATACCGCGTTCAGATCCTGGAGAACGGCTATCTGCTTGACGGCGTGATCTATCCCTCGCTCACGCGCGTCGCGCACAAGATTACGGGCGTTCACCGGTCGGGCCCGCGCTTCTTCGAACTCACGACGTCAGCGCGCCGATGAAAGAGTCAGTTCAGAAACGCTGCGCGATCTACACGCGAAAGTCCTCCGAGGAGGGACTGGACCAATCTTACAATTCCCTCGCGGCGCAGCGCGACGCCTGCTCCGCATACATCGCGAGTCAGGTCGGGGAAGGCTGGAAGGAGATTGCTGACGCGTTCGACGATGGCGGATATTCCGGCGGCTCCATGGACCGCCCCGCCCTTTCCAGACTGCTCGCGGAAATCGACGCCGGTCATATCGACATTGTCGTGGTGTACAAGGTCGATCCCCTGACGCGGTCGCTCGCGGACTTCGCACGGATCGTCGAACGGTTGGAGGCGAAGGATGCAAGCTTCGTCTCCGTGACCCAGGCCTTCAACACGACAACATCGATGGGGCGTTTGACGCTCAACGTGCTGCTGTCCTTCGCCCAGTTCGAACGCGAGGTCACGGGCGAGCGCATCCGCGACAAGATCGCAGCTTCAAAACGCAAAGGCATGTGGATGGGCGGGCGTCCCATGCTCGGATACCGCCCGAACGGGCGGACCCTGGACGTCGATCCCGAAGAGGCTGAGACGGTTCGCGACATCTTCAAGCGGTATCTGGAATTGGGTTCGGTCTACGCTCTTCGGGCTGACCTCACCGCGCGTAAGGTTCACGGAAAAACCTGGATGACGAAATCCGGCAAGGTGATGGGCGGCGGCGTTCTTGCCCTGGGTGCGCTCTACAACCTGCTTCGCAATCGCCACTATCGCGGCTTGATCCCACACAAAAAGGACTCACACGTCGGTCTTCACGAGGCGATTATCGACGCTGATCTTTTCGAGGCCGTACAGCGGCGCCTCGACGGGCAGTCGGCGCAACGGCGCGCGCGGCCCCTGCTACCCGGCGGCGCGCCGCTCACCGGTCTCCTCTTCGACGACGCGGGCAATCTGATGAGCCCGAGCCACGCGCGCGGAAAGGCCGGCAAGCGGCATCGCTACTATGTTTCGACGGCGCTGATCGCTGGCGATCGCGCGAAAGCCGGCGCCCGCCCGCGTGTTCCCGCGCTCGCGATTGAGACGCTCGTCGAGGAGCGCATTTCACGGCTGCCTGCGCTCGCGCCGTTTAGTTGGGCCACGGCGCGCGCACAGATCGACCGCGTGACGGTTTCCGAAAGCACGATCGCGATTGCCCTCAAGACGGCTGTGTCTGCGTCCGCCGCGCGCGAGCTGCTGCCCGTAGATGATCAGTGCGACGCAACTCCAGAGGGGATAGTTATCAAAGCCGCCGCGCGACTTGGCCGCCGAGCAGGCCGGACGCACCTGCTCGACCCGAACGGTCGCCGCGCCGACGCCGCCGCGACTCCAGACCCGGTGCTGGTGAGGGCGCTGGGCCAAGGCTGGCGTTGGCGAATGATGCTTCTGTCGGGCGCCTATCCGGGAAGCGATGCTCTCGCGCGCGCCGAAAGCGTGGCGCGGTCGCATCTCCAGCGCATGGTCCGGCTCGCGTACCTGGCGCCAGACATTCAGGAAGACATTCTGGCAGGCCGACATCGCCCCGGCCTTTCCATCGACGTTCTCACTCGTCACGGGGCGCCGATGGACTGGTCCGCCCAACGGCGCCTGTACAAGGCGCACTAACCGGCGCGCCGCCGCGCGCCGGTAGGGCACCGGTCTAGACGTCGCCCCGAGGCCGGCGACGACGTGACACAAGGCCGTTCGTACGGCGCTTCCTTCGACCTTGCGCAATCGCCACCTCTTCATCCCAAATCGCCTTCATACGCGCGCGCTTCGCGGGATCAGTCTGACTCAGATAGCCCGGCGTCTTACCCTGCAGAAACCGGAGCTGCGAATCCATGTAGCGCTGTTCGTTTTCGTAAGCGGCTCGGACTTCCTTCACAAAGTCTCGCGCAGCGGAGACATCCCCGTTCGCGCCGGCATTCCCAAGCGCGGCGAGGTTCGCCTGATAGAGAGTGATGCTCTTCTTCCGGCCGCCCACTTTCATCGTCACCGGCATTTCCGCGATATCGAACGCCATGTCGCGGAGAAGTTCAGGATGTGTCGTCGTCTCGGGCGCAGCCTTACGGCCGCCAGGGTTACCGCTCGACCCCTTGTCGAACTTGCCGTCGACGCGACGGTTTGGGGTGTCTTTTGAGTTAGTCATGCTCCAAATCCTTTTGTTGGTGGAGCACCCCAAGGACATCGCCTGTTGCACAAATGCACAGATCGGGTTCTCCGGAAAATCCGGAGAACCCGCCTTGCACTTCAGCGCCTGCAGCAATTGTTCAATCTGCGAATTGTTCGGAGAGGTCTTCGAACGTCGCGCCTGTGGCCATGTCGACGGCCGACTTGCCTGTCGCCGCCTCCCAGCGCCGGATGGTGACGTCCACATAGGCCGGGGCAATCTCGACGAGCCGCGCGCGTCGCCCGGTCATCTGCGCCGCAATGAGCGTCGTTCCCAAACCGCCAAACACGTCGAGAACCACGTCGCCGCGCTTCGAGACATCTTTGATCGCATCCGCCACAAGGCGCGCAGGCTTGACCGTCGGATGCGCCGCGAGATCAGCTGCTCTCGTCGGGCCGAACGCGTTGGCCCCACGATACTCCCAGACGTTCGTGCGGTAGCGGCCTCCCTCCCCGAGTCCGAACGTATTCATGTGCGGAGCCTCGCCGACCTTGTAGATGTAGATCAGCTCATGCTGAGATCGGTAGAACGTCCCCATACCCCCGTTTGTCTTTTTCCAGACGACGAGGTTCATCAAGCTCAGCTTCGACCGCCTCGCTGCGGCCGAAAGCTCGTCCATATGTCGCCAGTCCATGCAGACATAAATGATGGCGCCATCGACACACACGTTTCGAACGCCGGTCAAACCGTCTTCGAGAAAGTTCGTGAACTCAGCCGGCGACATTTCGCCGGACGCCATCGCAAATTCTTCGTGTTTCACGGCGCCCGAGCCGGTCACGAAACCATCAATCTTTACGTTATACGGCGGATCCGTGAAAGCCATTCGCGCCTTGTCACCGTCCATGAGCCGTTGGACAATCGGAGGCTCACGAGCATCGCCGCAAATGATGCGATGATCACCCAGGACCCACATTTGATCGGGACGCGTAACTATGCGAGCGGCAACGGTCGGAACATCGTCCTCAGGTGCGACGTCCGGACCATACGCTTCCGCATGCTCCTCCAGCACCGCATCGATCTCGCCGACAGAGAATCCGGTGCTGCCAATGTCAATGTCCGCTTCAATGACGGCAGTGATCTCACCGAATAAAAGGTCGGGATTCCAAGACGACAGAGAAGCGATTTTGTTGTCCGCAAGCCGGTAGGCTTTTTTCTGCGCCTCGCTCAGATGTGCAATGCGGACGACCGGCGCACAGTCTAGCGTAAGCTCAAGAGCCGCCAGATAGCGACCATGCCCGTTGATGATGACGCCATCCTCGTCAACGATGATTGGCGAATTGAATCCGTTGGCCTTGATGGACTCAGCCAGCAACTTGATCTGGCGCTTCGGGCGGGCGCGAGGATTGTTTTTGTAAGGACGGATCGCCGAAAGCGCGATCATGTCGATGTGTGGGTCTTTTGTCATATGCGGTCTCCTTGAAGGAGCCGCAGCAACGAGACGATGCCGTCCTGGAAGTCACAGAGCGCTTTCTCCGGAATTTCCGGAGTTCTCGTACTGAGCCGCTAGCGCATCGTCGTCGAGTTCGGGGCCGGCAGCGCGCCTCGCACGCAATATGGCCGAAGCGTTCACATCAGGATCGATTGCCTGACAACACTCCACGACAAACGCGAGCGCGACACTTGCCTCGCCCCGATCGTGAAGTCCCGCCGGCTTTTTGGTGATGCGCTTCCAGACGTCCAGAAAGTTGCGGGAGCAAGGCCAGAGCCAGGGCCGGATTTCTGGGCCGGGACCAGCTTTCATTTGGGCACGCATAATCGCTTGCGAACGAATGCGCCGAACCGCCGCCATCTCCGTTTCCGAGGCGAGGGAGTACGTCGTGGCGGCGGAGAGGATGCGGTCAGCGGCATTGACAAGCGGATCTGCGGCTTCCTTCGGAATTATCTCGAGCCCGTGATCAATCGGAAGCTCGAAGCATTCCGCCGCTATCTCGAGATCCGTGAGGAGCCAACCGGCAGCCGTGTCATCGCTCGGCAGCAGGTTATTCTTGAGAATCCTCGCTGCCCTCTCGAGGCCAATCATTTTTGCCTCCATCGGCTTGAAACAGCGCGTTTAGACCTCAGCCGCTCCTCAGATGCGGCCTGCTAGCGCCCTGCTACCACCCTGATAACGGCCTCACTATCCCGATGTGATTTCGTGCGTTTAACTCCGCAGCATCCGTAAGCGGCGGAAAATGCGCGCTTTTTGGGGGTGGCCGGTTGTCATTCAACGTAGCGACGTCGATTTGACGGACGAAAGCGACACTTGTCGCATATGAAATGCGGTGTGGACCGGGCTCCTGGCAGTCGTCTGGCTAGTCGGTTCCAGAGACGCCGCAAAGGGACGACTGGAGGCGCTGGCAGAGACCGACACGCTGGAATTCTTGGGGTCGGCTAGATTTGAGCGCGCAGAGACGCTTGTGGCGCGGGAAATTGCGCCAAAGTTCCGAGGGTTATGGGAGGGTGTTTGGCGCCGGCCCTAAACCGGGCAACTCACTGGCGGAGACGCAGGGATTCGAACCCTGGGTACAGTATTCCCGTACAACGCCTTAGCAAGGCGCCGCCTTAAGCCACTCGGCCACGTCTCCAGCGGTCCCTGCGATACCCTGTTCATGCCCCCAGGATCAAGGGTGGGATCAAGGGTAGGATCAGGAGACTGGAGGTGCGACTTGCGCGTTTGGTCAACGGTACGCCTCTTGCGTGCCTCGCCCCGACAACCCGCCAAGGAGGGTACTGCGAGGCCCTTCGCCCCGCCGCACAGCGCATGACCGACGCGCCCTACGCTCCCGCCCGCCGGTTCGGCGCAGGCTTCGACCGCCGGCGCGTTCAGCGTCATCTGGCGCGGCCGGCGCGCGTGCGTCTGGAGAAACCCGTCATCAGCTTCACTTTCGACGACTTTCCGAAGTCGTCGGTCGCGCGGGGCGCGCAGATCCTGGAGGCCGTCGGCGGTCGGGGCACGTGGTACGCCTCCAGCGCCTTTGCAGGGCAATCCACACAGTACGGCGCGATGTTCGACGCTGCGGACGTTGCGCGCCTGACAGGCGCCGGTCATGAGATCGGCTGCCACACCTTCGCCCATGTGGACTGCGCGCACAGCCCCGCCGACGACGTCTTCGCCGACATGGTGCGCAACGCCGAAGCGCTTGCGGAAATGGGAATGGAGGAGCGTCTGGTTTCCTTCGCCTATCCCTACGGAGAAACCTCGATCGCACTGAAGGATGCGCTGCCGTCACGGTTCACCACGGCGCGCGGAACGACGCCTGGCGTCGCGCACGGGCGCATCGACATGGCGCAACTGCCCGCCAACGCGCTCTTCGGCGAGGACGCGCAGAAGCGCGCGCTCAAGCTTCTGGAGCAGGCGCGGCGACGCAATGGCTGGGTGATCTTCTACACGCACGATGTGTCGTCGCGACCCACGGCGTGGGGTTCCAGTACGGGACTTCTGGAGCGCGTAGCGACAGCGGCCTACGCGACGGGGATCGAAATGGCGCCCGTGCGCGACGTGGCCGCACGTATTCTCGAAAAAGCCGACGCTTGAGGGCTCTGCAGCGTCGGCAATTCATTTTTAACCATACCGAGCCAGTTTCATGCTGGGCCGATGGGAATGGTTAACAGGCGTTACGCTTGGCACAGGGCTTGAAAACCCGACAGGCGAAATGTTCGGAGGACGACCATGTCGCGCAATGCGATTGCCGCAATGGCAGTGATCTTCGTGTCGGGATTTGCAGGCTGCGCCGCGACGGCGCGCGCCACGGAAATACCCGCCGCATCGACGAAAGCCGTCAGCGTTCCTGCGCACGCCGCCCACGCTGCGCCGCTGCACGTGACCGACGATGCCGTTGCAACAGTCGACACGAAGGCAGCGCCCATCAGGACACATCGAACGCCCTGACGTTCGACGAGATCAGTGCAGCGGCGACTTCGTAAGCCACTCGCGGGCCTGCTTCTGCGCGGTTGCGATTTCGCTCGACGTCATCTGGTCGGCGAGTTCCTTGCGGCAATCCTTGGCCGACTGCGAACCGCGCAGCGCCGCTAGGTTGAACCACTTGTGCGCCTGCACGAGATCGATGTCGGCGCCCTGGCCGGTCGAGTAGATCAGACCCAGTTTGTAGAGATCCTCGGGCGCGGCCTGCGTGTGTGCGGCTTGGTGCGCCTCGGCGATTTCGACGTCGGTGAAAGCCATTTCCGTATTCCCTTGTCTGCTTCTTGGTCCCGGAATTTGTTACCGGGGCGGGTCTTTGCGGCCTCTGCCCCGGTGACACCCCACCGACAGCCTTCGCCATCGGACATGCAAGTTGTGACGTGGATAAATTGCAGCAAGGTTAAGTCGAATTGTCTCTGGTCAAATAAATAGTGGAACACTTCATGGTTTACGCAAGTCAATAAGTCTTGCGGTCGCGTGAACACTTGTCGCCGGCGGGTCGCCGAAGCCTGTGGATAACCGACGCCTGCGCGGAAGGCTTCCAAACCTTAACTGGCGGTCCCACGTGCGCCGCCCAAGGTCGCGCGATGACGGACAAACCAATCTCCATCTCGCCCTCCCTCATCTCGCTCGGCGGCGAGCGGCCCGTGCACATGGCCGTGGATGCGAAGGAGAACGTCCCATTCGCGCCGCCGACTAACGCGAGCGACGGCGAGGAGCGCCCGCTGCAGGTGGTGGATCTCGACGACCTGCACGCTTCGATCGACGTCGGACGCCTGCCCGACGCGCAGCGCTAGAACGGCGCGCCCACGCCGAAGGTCGCGGCGAACGCCAGCAGCGCGGCGAAGCCCGTCCCCACGCACCACGCGATCCAGCGCCAGCGCCGCCACAGCGCCCGCGCCGGGGTGGCCTGCGCAATGAGGTCGATGGGATACGCAAAGCAGTAGAGCACGTTGGCGATGACGCCGAGACCGATGATGAGCCCGAATGCGCGTGCGATGGCTTCCCACGCATCGCCGAGCGACGCGACGATCAGCAAGACCGCCGCCAACACGCCGTTGTAGCCGAGACGGCCCGTTTCCCAGAAGCGGATGGCGTCGAAGAAAACGGCGCGGTCGATCATTCGATCACGAGACGCCGAGCTTCTTCTTCAGCAGATCGTTGACCACCGCCGGGTTCGCCTTTCCGCCCGTCGCCTTCATCGTCTGGCCGACCCACCAGCCGAACATCTTCGGCTTTTCCTGCACTTCCGCGACTTTGTCGGGGTTTGCCGCGATGAGATCGTCGATGGCCTTCTCGATGGCGCCGGTGTCGGTGACTTGCCGCAGGCCGTCGCGTTCCACGATGACGCCCGCGTCGTCGCCGCTTTCCAGCATCTTGGCGAACACGTCCTTGGCGATCTTGCCGTTGATGGTGCCGTCGGCCATCAGGTCGATGAGGCCGCCGAGTTGTTGCGCGCTCACCGGGCTTTCGCCGAGCGACTTCTCCAGCTTGTTCAGCGCGCCAAACAACTCCTGCGTCACCCAGTTGGCCGCCAGCCTGGCGTCACGCCCCTTGGCGACTTCCTCGAAGTAGGCCGCCGATTCCAGATCGCCCGCGATGACGCCCGCATCGTAGGGCGTGAGACCATAGGCGCTGATGAAACGCGCGCGCTTGGCGTCCGGCATTTCCGGCATGGTCGCGCGGATTTCCTCGATCCACGCGGGATCGAGTGCGAGTGGCAAGAGATCGGGATCGGGGAAATAGCGATAGTCCGGCGCGTCTTCCTTCGAACGCATGGCGCGCGTCTCACCGGTCGTTGCGTTGAATAGGCGCGTTTCCTGACGGATCGTCCCGCCGTCTTCCAGAACGGCGATCTGCCGGCGCGCTTCATAGTCCACCGCCAGCGCGACGAAGCGCATGGAGTTCACGTTCTTGATTTCGCAGCGCGTGCCGAACGGCGTGCCGGGCTTGCGCACCGACACGTTCACGTCCGCGCGCATGGAGCCCTCGTCCATGTTGCCGTCGCAGGTGCCGAGCGCGCGCACGATGGCGCGCAACTTGGTGAGATAGGCCGCCGCCTCCTTGGCGGAGCGGATGTCAGGACGCGACACGATTTCCATGAGCGCGACGCCCGCGCGATTGAGATCGACATAGGTTTCCGTGGGCGAGAGATCGTGGATCGACTTGCCCGCGTCCTGTTCGAGGTGGATGCGCTCGATGCGAATCGTCTCGGTGTGACCGTCGTCCAGCTCCACGTCGATGGCGCCTTCGCCGACGATGGGGTCCTTGAACTGCGAGATCTGATAGCCCTGCGGCAGATCGGGATAGAAATAGTTCTTCCGGTCGAAGCGCGACCACGTGTTGATCTTGGCGTTCAAACCGAGGCCCGTGCGGATCGCCTGCTCCACGCACTTGCGGTTGATCACCGGCAGCATGCCGGGCATGGCAGCGTCCACCAGCGCGACGTTCGCGTTCGGCTCGGCGCCGAAATGCGTCGATGCGCCGGAAAAGAGTTTGGCGTTGGAGGTCACCTGCGCGTGGACTTCAAGGCCCACGATGATCTCCCAGTCGCCGGTGGCGCCGGAGACGAGCTGGTCCTTTCGGGCGGAGCGGATATCGAGTTCGGTCATGGCCGCTGGATTAGGCAGGCTTGCGGGAAATGTCATCCCCGCGGCCAGTCAGCGGCGCGGAAGTCCAAGGCGCCAGCCGACGGATCAGATCTGAAGCGCCAGCGCCGGGTGCGTGGCCGCCCAGACGCCCGCGAACGACAGCGTGCCGATGAAAATGCCGGTCGCCAGCATGAGCGACGCGGCCAGGTCGCGACGCCATGGGGCGGCGGCGGCGACGCGGGCGGCGGAACGCTTGGGGGCGGAAACCTTAGACATCTGCTTCTCCTTACGGAGCCTATGTAGGAAGCGCTGCCCGGCTTGCATGTGACCTGCGTCACCCCGCCGCTTAACTGTTGGACAAGCGGCAGGCCGGGCCTATTGGTCGCGGCAAAATCAGGGAGAGAGAAGCATGGCCGAGATGAACCGCCGCTGGCTGCTGGCCGCGCGTCCGCAGGGCGACATCAAGGACAGCGACTTCAAGCTCGTCGAGGAAGCGGTTCCGGAACCCGGCCCCGGCGAATTCCTGGTGCGACAGACGCACCTCTCCTTCGATCCCACGCAGCGCGGGTGGATCGCCTACGACACCTACCTGCCGGCGGTGAAGATCGGCGACGTCGTGCGCGCCGGCGGCGTGGGGCAGGTCGTGAAATCCAACAATCCGGCGTTCAAGGTCGGCCAGATGGTCCAGGGCGGCTTCGGCTGGCAGGACTACATGGTCACGAACGGCCAGACGGAATTCATGGCGGTGGCGCCGCTGTTTGCAGGCGTGACGCCGGAGCAGGCGCTGGGCGTGTTCGGCATTACTGGGCTAACCGCGTGGTTCGGTCTCACGGATATCGGCAAGCCCGTCGCGGGGGACACCGCGCTTGTCTCAGGCGCGGCGGGCGCCACGGGCTCAGTCGTCGTGCAGATCGCCAAGGCGCTCGGCTGCAAGGTGATCGGCATCGCAGGCGGCGCGGACAAATGCAGATGGGTGACTGACATCGCGGGCGCCGATGCGTGCATCGACTACAAGTCCGAAAACGTCGCCGCGCGGATCAAGGAACTGGCGCCCAAGGGCGTGAATGTCGTGTTCGAAAACGTGGGCGGCGAAATCCTCGAAGCGGCGCTGATGAACCTCGCCCTGCGCGCGCGGGTCGTCCTCTGCGGCGGCATCTCCGGCTACAACGACGCCAACCCTGCGGACGCCAAAGGCATCCGCCCCTATATGAACCTCACGGTCACGCGCTCGCGCATGGAGGGCTTCATCGTCCTCGACTACGCGCCGCGCTATGGCGAAGGCGTGCAGGCGCTTTCGAAGCTGATCGCCGAGGGCAAACTCAAGACCGCCGACGACGTGCAGCACGGCTTCGAGAACATCCCCGCCACGCTGCGGCGTCTGTTCGAAGGCAAGAATGTCGGCAAGCAGTTGCTGAAGATCGCCGACCCGCCGTTGCCGGTGGCCTAGGTCGCCGGACGTTCCTGGACCAGCAGTCCCAGCTTCGTCTTCTGCCCGTCGCGCAGGACTTCCATCTCCACGCGCTGGCCAATGCTTTCTCGCGAGAGCACGCGGTGGATCGCGTCGACGCTGGGCGTCGTTTCGCCGGCCACCGCGAGAATGACGTCGCCCGCGTGCAGCCCCGCGCGCTCGCCCGGTCCATCGACGACGACCTGCACCACGAGCACGCCGGCCTCTGCCTTGAGGTGCAGCCGACGGACGAGCGCCTTGGACAACCCTTGCGTCTGACCCGCAACGCCGAGCCAGCCGCGCGCTACGCGGCCGTTGCGCATGAGTTCGGGGATGATGCGTTTGGCGGTATTGATCGGCACGGCGAAACAGATGCCCTGCGCGCCGCCGATGATCGCGGTGTTGACGCCGACGATGCGCCCGCGCGCACTGCAAAGGGCGCCGCCCGAATTGCCGGGATTGAGCGCGGCGTCCGTCTGGATCACGTCCTCGATCAGCCGCCCGCTTTCGCCGCGCAGCGTGCGCCGCAGCGCCGAGACCACGCCTGCGGTCACGGTCGCCTGCAGCCCGAGCGGATTACCGATCGCAATGGCGAGTTCGCCCACGCGCAACGTGTCGGAGTCACCGAGATCGGCGTGCGCGAGTTTCGACGCGTGCAGGCGCAAAAGCGCGAGATCGGTGTCGGGGTCCGTGCCGACGATATCAGCCTGCACCACTTCCCCGTCATGCAGCGACGCCTCGATGCGGTCGGCGCCGCGCACCACGTGATTGTTGGTCAGCGCATAGCCGTCCGACGTGACGATCACGCCGGAGCCCGCGCCGTCGAACGCATCCGCCCGCCCGCGCTTGCCGCGCCGCACGCCGATGACGGACGGCCCCGCCCGATCCACGGCGTGGATCACGGCCTGTGAGAAGGCATCGCGCGGCGGGCCTTCCGCGTGATCGACCGGCTTCACCCGATCTTCGGGACGTCGGCGTCTGAACAGCATCGCCGATAGGTAGGAGAGGGCTGCGCGCTTCGCCAGTGCCCATTCCGCTGTCGACGAACGAAAGCGCCGCATCCGCGCCGCCCGGCGAAAGGGTTTGCCGTTGGCGGCCCGCAAAAGGCGGCGCCGCGCAAAGACCTTCAGCCCAAATCGTCCTACATAGACTCCATGGAAAACCGTTCCGCTCCCGAAGCGCTCGCCAAAGCGCCGACAGCCCACGGCCTGCGCGGCGACTACTCCGCCATGCGACCGGACTGGACCGTGGCGCAGCCCATGGCGAACTACACCGCCGAAGAGCACGCGCTGTGGCGCACGCTCTACGCGCGCCAGACGAAACTCGTGCGCGACTTCGCGGCGCCGGTCTTCGTGCAATCGCTGCGCGACATGGAGTGCGCCGACGGTATTCCCGACATGGAGAAACTCTCCACACGGCTGCGCAAGGCGACGGGCTGGGAAGTCGTCGCCGTGCCGGGCCTGCTGCCGAACGACGTCTTCTTCGATCACCTCGCCAACCGGCGCTTTCCGTCGAGCTGGTGGATTCGCACGCCGGAAGAACTCGACTATCTCGTGGAGCCCGACGTCTTCCACGACCTCTTCGGCCACGTCCCTCTGCTGTTCGATCCGGTGTTCGCGGACTATCTGCAGCAGTACGGCCTCGGCGGACCCAAGGCGATCGAGCACGACGCGGTCGACATCCTCGCGCGCCTCTACTGGTACATGGTGGAATTCGGCCTGATCATGACCGACGATGGCGTGAAGGCCTACGGCGCCGGCATGCTCTCATCCTTCGGCGAAACCCGCTTCAGCATCGACGATCCCGCCCCCAACCGCATCGGCTTCGACCTCGAACGCGTCATGCGCACGCGCTACTGGATCGACCGCTATCAGAGCACCTACTTCGTGCTGCCGAGCTTCGAGAAGCTCTTCCGCGACAGCATCGATACGGATTTCGGGCCGCTGTATGAGAAGCTGAAGGGGCAGGATGCGTTTGCGCCGAATGCCGTGCTCGCGACCGACAAGGTCATCCATCGCGGCGTCACCGCCTAGCCCCTACTTCCGCGCGCGTTGTGCAAACGCCGCGATCCGTGCGCCCATGTCCGGACCGACGCTTTCGCCACGATAGATCTCGTGTGCGAGCCCTGCCGGTAGCGGCAAGCCATCCGTGTGGTCGAGCAGGCGCTTGTTTGCAGCGTGGCTAAATGACGAGTTGGCCGCGATTTCCGCGACGAGCGCATCGATCGCCGCGTCGAACGCGTTGTCAGCTATGCATGTATTCACCAGCCCCATCGCTTCCGCTTCACGGCCCGAATAGGTGCGGCAGGTGAACATCATCTCGCGCGCCTTGGCCGTACCCACGCGGCGCGGCAGGCGTTGGCTCAAACCCCAGACCGGCGTCAGCGCCCACTTGGCGTGGGTATCGGCGAATTTTGCGCTTTCCGCCGCGATGATCAGATCACCGGCCAGCGCGAGTTCGAGCGCGCCAGTGTAGCAGTGGCCGTGCACCGCCGTGATGACCGGCATGGGCAAGGTCGCGAGACGCTCAATGACCTTTGCCTGATAGTTTGCTTCCGGCAGTTTCTCGCCGGTGGCGATGTCGCCCAGATCATGTCCGGCGGAAAAGCAGCGCCCGCCGCCGCGCAGCACCACCACCGTCGCCTCGCCCTGCTGCAACGCGCGCACATGACCGTCGAGCGCCTGGAAGACTTCCACGTTGAGAGAGTTCAGCTTGTCGGGGCGATTGAGGATGAGATGCATGGCGCCGCCACGGCGCTCGGCGAGGACGAGATCGGACATCGGCGGCGTTTCCCTGTGCTGTTTGAAGCAACCTAAGGGGAAATCGTCCCGCCCGCCACGGCGTCTAGCGCATATAGAATCCGCGCACCTCGTCACCCACCTTCGCGGTGCGCTCGATCATGTCCGTCAGATACTCATGCAGGCCGATGCGGAAGATGTCCTCCACCCGGCCGTAGCGCAGCTGCGCGGCGATTTCTCCGGCGAGGCGATGGCATTCGCCGCGACGGCCTGTGTGGCTCGCCGCTATCTGGTTCAGTGCGCTATCGATCTCGTCGTAGCAGGCGCGCAAGCTGCGCGGCATTTCCGGGCGCAGGATCAGCAGCTCCGCGATGTTCCAGGGCTTCACTTCGGTGCGATACACCCACTGGTACGCGCGCACGGCGGAGACCGCGCGCAGGATCGACGTCCACTGGTAATAGTCCTGCGCGCCGCCGACGCCTTCGTCGCGCGGGAGTAGCAGATGATACTTCACGTCGAGGATGCGCGCGGTGTTGTCGGCGCGCTCGATGAAGGTGCCGAGCCGCGTGAACCAGTAGACCTCGTTGCGCAGCATCGTGCCCGCATAGGCGCCGTAGAAGCGCGTCCCGACCGACTTCACCCAGTCGATGGTTTCGCCGATACGCTCGGGCGTGAATGCAGGCCCCGAAAGCCGGCGCGCTTCAAGCCACGAACCGTTCACGGCGTCCCACATGTCGCTCGTCAGGGCCGTTCGCATGGCGCGCGCGTTCGTCCGCGCGGCTTCGAGGCACGACAGCAACGATGACGGATTTTCCAGATCGGCCGCGAGATAGTGCGTCGCCTTCTCCCGCATCACCGCGCCGTGCTTTTCCTCATAGCTCTCGTCGCATCCGGTCGCGACGAGCGCGGAAACCCATTCCTCCACGCCCTCCGTCATGCCGGACATCGACTGCGCCGCTTCCAGAAGACGCGCGACGTTGTCCATCCGCTCCATGTAGCGGGCGAGCCAGAAGAGGGAGTCTGCGGCCCGCGAGAGCATCAGGCGCCACCGTTCGCGCGCAGCACCCAGGTATCCTTCGTGCCTCCGCCCTGCGAGGAATTCACCACGAGCGAGCCTTCGCGGATCGCCACGCGCGTAAGGCCGCCGGGCACGATGTCGATGGTGTCGGCGCCGCAGAGCACGAACGGCCTGAGATCGACGTGGCGCGGGGCGACGCCGGAATCCACGAATGTCGGACACGTGGAGAGCGCCAGCGTCGGCTGCGCGATGTAGGCGTCGGGATCGGCCTTGATCTTTTTCGCGAACGCCGAGCGCTCGGCCTTCGTCGCCTGCGGGCCGATGAGCATGCCGTAACCGCCGGAGCCACGCGTTTCCTTCACGACGAGTTCGTGGAGATTGGCGAGCACGTGGGACATCTCGTCGGCCTTGCCGCACTGGAACGTCGGCACGTTCTTCAGGATCGGCTCCTCGCCGAGATAGAAGCGCACCATCTCGGGCACATAGACATAGACCGCCTTGTCGTCGGCGATGCCCGCGCCCACCGCGTTGGTGATGGTGACGTTGCCTGCGCGATACGCACGCATCAGTCCGGGCACGCCGAGCGCGCTGTCTTCGCGGAATACTTCGGGATCGAGAAAATCATCGTCGATGCGCCGGTAGATCACGTCGACGCGCGTGAGACCTTGCGTGGTGCGAGTATAGACGACGTCGTCCTCCACCACGAGATCGGCGCCCTCGACCAACTCGATGCCCATCTCGTCGGCGAGGAAGGAGTGTTCGTAGTAGGCGCTGTTGTATTGGCCCGGCGTCAGCACAACGACGTTGGGCTCGCCGCCGCAGTAGGGCGGCGCGACCGACTGCAGCGCACGCAGCAGGCGCTCCGGATAGCGCGCGACCGGCTCGACGCCGGCCGTCGCGAAAAATTCCGGAAACAGCCGCATCATCACCGCGCGGTTCTCCAGCATGTAGGAGACGCCCGACGGCGTGCGGCAGTTGTCTTCGAGGACGTAGAAATCGTCGGCGCCGGTGCGCACGAGATCGATGCCCGCAATGTGCGTGTAGACGCCGCCCGCCACCTTGAGCCCGTGCATCGGCGCGGTCAGCGCCGGGTTCTGCAGGATGAGCCCCTCGGGGACCTTCCCCGCCTTCAGGATTTCCTGCTTGCCGTAGACATCGCCGATGAAGGCGTTGAGTGCGCGCACCCGCTGCTTCAGACCCTTCTCCAGATGCGACCACTCGCTCGCCGCGAGCACCCGGGGCACGAGATCATACGGGATCAGACGCTCGGGATCGCCGCCCTCTGTGTAGACCGCAAAGGTGATGCCGATGCGGCGAAAGAGACGTTCGGCCTCGTCGCGCTTCATCCGCAGCGCCTCGACGTTCAGCGCCTCCAGCCAGCGGGCGACCCCCGCATAGGGCGCACGCGGTGCCCCCTCGGCCTCGTACATCTCGTCGAACATCGTATCCTTCGGTCGCTGTCGAATGTCGCGAGTGTAAGGATTCCCCACCGGGCGCCTAGCCGTACGGGGGCGCCGTCTGCGCCTGGGACGGGGGCGCCAAAGATTGCGGCGACGGCGTTCCCGGGCGCCCATGATCCGGTCAAAGATGTTCCCGAACGAAAAACGCCGCCCCATCGGAGCGGCGCTTCCCGTATCAGGGATGGAAGGTCAGGTCTTCGGGTTTCCGTCCGTCGCCTTCTTCATGTCTTCCTTGACCTCGTTGGCCTCGCGCTCGATGGCGTTGCCGGCGTCTGTCGCGCCTTCCTTGGCCTCTGCGCCCGCGCGGTCCACCGCTTCACCGGCGTTTTCCAGCGGCCCATCGGTCAGGTCCTTCTGGCCGTCGGTCGTTTCCTCGTAGGCGGAATCCGCCTTTTCGCCCGCCTTTTCAGCGTCGCCCGCGGAGCAGGCCGCGAGCGAGAAGCCCGCGAGAATGGCGGAGATGGCGATCACAGTGCGTTTCATGCGCGTTTCCTTCTGAATGGTTGGTCTTGTGCCGTCACGTGTCCCCCTGCCCGATCAGGCGACGGGAGGCCTTCCGCGCAGCGCGCCGAAGAGAGCGCTCACCGCGAACAGAACGATGAAGATGAAGAACAGGATTTTGGCAATGCCGGCCGACGCCGCTGCGATGCCGCCAAACCCGAGGACGCCCGCGATCAGCGCGAGCACGAAGAAGACGAGCGCGTAGTGCAACATGCGCGAACTCCCATTGCTGCGCGCGGCCCGATCGCCACGCCTTGTCGGGGAGTCTACGCGGCGGAGTTCCAGAGGTTCCCTCAAGCCGCTTGGCGCGCGTGGCGCCAGCCGCTAGGCCTGTGTGGAACGATCATCATAACAAGGGAGGCGACCATGGCCCAGGTGAATGCGAACGGTCTGGAGATCGAGTACGAGAGCTTCGGTCGCGAAACCGATCCCGCCGTGCTCCTCATCATGGGCTTCGGCGGGCAGTTGACGCTATGGCAGACCTCCTTCTGCGAACAGCTCGCCGCGAAAGGTTTCCGGGTCATTCGCTTCGACAACCGCGACGTCGGCAAATCGAAGCACTTCATCGAGTCCGGCGTGCCGGACATCGGCGCGCTCATGGCGGCGCTCGCGACCGGCGCACCGGTCGACGCCCCTTACACGCTCGACGACATGGCGGCGGATGCTGCCGGGCTTCTCGACGCCCTCGGCATAAAGCAGGCGCATATTGTCGGCGCCTCGATGGGCGGCATGATCGCGCAGCTTGTGGCGATCAATCATCCGGAAAAGACCAAGAGCCTCACGTCCGTGATGTCGACGACGGGCAACCGCACGCTGCCGCCCGGCAAGCCAGAAGCGATGGCCGCGTTGATGGCGCCGCCCGCGAGCCCCGGTCGCGAGGACCGGATCGCCGCGAGCATCAACACCTGGAAGGTGCTCGGCAGTCCGAGCTTTGCCGCCACCGAGGCCGAGCTTCGCATGAACGCCGAGCGCGATGCAGACCGAGTACCCTACGAACCGACTGGCGTGGCGCGCCAGATGGCGGCGATCGTCGCCGCGCAACCGCGCAACGACAAGCTGAAGGCGCTGAAGGTCCCCGCACTCGTGCTGCACGGCAAGGACGATCCGATCATTCCGTCGCCCGCGGGAGAAGACACCGCCGCCAGTATCCCCGGCGCCGAACTCGTCATTGTGCCCGGCATGGCGCACGACTTCACGGAACTGCTGACGCCCGTCTATCTCAAGCACGTCGGCGATTTCGTGCAGAAGGTGGAAGGCCGGGCTTAGTTTCCGGGCCTAGTTTCCGGAAAGCGTCGCGTCGAGCGTGTGGCCCTCTGCGGCCGTCACGCTCGCGCGGACGATGTCGCCTTCTTTCAGCGCCTTCTTCGCGGCCTTGATCCGCACCACGCCGTCGATCTCCGGCGCATCGGCTTTCGTACGGCCCCTCCAGTCGCGGTCCTCTGAGTCCCATTCGTCCACGAGCACATCGACGGTCTTGCCGATCATCGCCTGACCGCGCGCATCGGCGAGGTTCTGCTGCACTTCCATGAAGCGCTCCCAGCGCTCCTGCTTCACGTCTTCGTCGATCTGGTCGCCCAGCCCGCGCGACGGCGCGCCTTCGACGTTTTCGTATTTGAACACGCCGGCACGATCGATCTCGGCTTCCTCGATGAAATCGAGCAGTGTCTCGAAGTCCTCTTCCGTCTCCCCGGGAAAGCCGACGATAAAGGACGAGCGGATCGTGATGTCCGGGCAGATCGAGCGCCACTTCCTGATGCGCTCGAGCGTCTTTTCCTGGCTCGCCGGGCGCTTCATCGCCTTCAGCAGGCGCGGGCTCGCGTGCTGCATGGGGATGTCGAGGTATGGCAGGATCTTGCCTTCCGCCATCAGCGGAATGACGTCGTCCACGTGCGGATACGGATAGACGTAGTGCATGCGCACCCACACGCCGAGATCGCCCAGTTCCTTCGCAAGATCATAGAACTTCGCGCGCACCGTGCGGTCACGGAGCTTGCTCTCGGCATACTTGATGTCGACGCCATAGGCGGAGGTGTCCTGGCTGATGACGAGAATTTCCTTCACCCCCGCCTTCACCAGCCCTTCCGCTTCCTTCAGCACCGCGTTCGCCGGTCGCGAGACGAGATCGCCGCGAATGCTCGGGATGATGCAGAAGCTGCAGCGATTGTTGCAGCCTTCGGAAATCTTCAGATAGGCGTAGTGGCGCGGCGTGAAGCGCAGGCCGCCCTCCGGCACCAGATCGATCTTCGGATCATGCGTGTGCGGCAGATGTGCCTGCACCGCCGCAACGACCTCTTCGTACTGATGCGGTCCGCTGATCGCGAGCACATTGGGATGCGACGCCCGGATGAGGTCGGCCTCCTTGCCGAGGCAGCCCGTGACGACGACCTTGCCGTTCTCGGCAATGGCTTCGCCGATGGCGTCGAGGCTTTCGGCCTTGGCCGTATCCAAGAACCCGCAGGTGTTCACGATGACGAGGTCGGCGCCCGCATAGTCACCCGACAGCGCATAGCCCTGCGACCTCAGCTTCGTGACGATGCGCTCGCTGTCCACCAGCGCCTTCGGGCAGCCGAGGCTGACAATGCCGATCGTCGGCGCAGCGTTGGGGGCCTTACCGGCCATGTCGATCAACCTTTGAGAGAAGGCGCGGCTTGTAGCCCCGAAGTGAGAGCGTCCGCAAACGGCGAGCGCGGTGGACGGACGCGCGCCAACATCGCTTCAGACAACGGAGCACCGTCATGGCCACCATCCGCAAGACCGTTCACCTCGCCGCCGCGGCCGACGCGGTCTGGGCCACATTCGCGGACTTTGGCGCGGTCCACACCCGCCTCGCGCCCGGTTTCGTGACGGCGACGGCGCTGGAGCCCGGCGGACGGTGGGTGACGTTCGCCAACGGCTTCGTGGCATTCGAGACGTTGGTGACCATGGATTCCGCCGCCCGGCGCCTCGCCTACGCCATCACGGACAGCCCCAACCTCACCCACCACAGCGCCAGCTTTGAGGTGCTGCCCGACGGCGACGGCTCCCGCGTGGTTTGGACGGCCGACCTCCTCCCCGACGACGCCGCCGAACGGGTGGGCGCGATGATGGAGGACGGCTGCGCGGCCATGGCCAAAGCCTTGGGCGGCTGACCGGCCGGAATACGGACCGCGACCGTTTCACCCATCTGTTGCGAGTGACTTGCAGGCGCACGCAGGATCAGCTACTTTCGAGATATGTTCGTGTGCAACTGCAATGGCATTCGGTGCGGAGAGGTCCAGGAGGCCATCCAGTCCGGCGCGCGCACCCCGCAGGCGGTCCACCGCCGCCGTGGGTGCAAGGCGCAGTGCGGCCGTTGCCTGCCCGAAATCGCCGACCGCATCCGCGAAGCGCGCGCCGCCGATGCGAGCGCGGAAGCAGCGGTCATGAAATCCGCCTGAAAGCGGCGCACTGTCAGCCTGCAAATCGTTCGTACAAGCACTCGCGAAGATAATTCACGGCGGGCGCCCCCGCGCGCTTGAATCGGCGCGCAAATTCGCGAGATGGTCGCGGCAACCGGAGACTGAATGCCATGAAGGGCGACGCCGACGTCATCAAGAAACTGAACGCCGTGCTCACCAACGAGCTGACGAGCGTCAACCAGTACTTCCTGCACGCGCGCATCTACGAGAGCATGGGCTACGGCAAGCTCGCCAAGAAGACGTATGATGAATCCATTGGCGAGATGAAGCACGCCGACATGGTCATCAAGCGCATTCTGCTGCTCGAAGGCCTGCCGAACCTGCAGGACCTGCACAAGCTGATGATCGGCGAGTCCGTGCCGGAGATGCTCGCGGCCGATCTCACGGCCGAAGTGCGCGGCCGGGTGACGATGGTCGAGCTCATCGCGCTGGCGGAGAAGAAGCAGGACTACGTCACGCGCGACCTGCTCACCAAAATCCTCGACGACACCGAAGAGCACATCGATTTCCTCGAAACCCAGCTGCAGGTGCTCGATCAGGTCGGCGTGCAGAACTACCTGCAGAGCCAGTACACCCTTGACGCCAGCGCGCACTGAACGTCGCACACTGACGCGCAACGGCCCCGGCTTTCACCGGGGCCGCGTGTTAGGTCTTCAGGCTAGGAGCGACGCGGGCCGCGATTGTCGCCGTAGCGCGTGTCATCGTCATGCATCTGGTAGCGCACGGCGTCTCGAACGCGCACGTAGCGCACGTCAATGTCCTGCCGCTCACGCCACGACATCCCGTCGGTGCGCCAGTAGAAGCGCGCGCGCTGGCGCAAATCGTTGACCTGCCAGGTCAGACGCTCCGCTTCGCGCCGCGTCAGCCGGCCGCTTTCATAGCCGCGGTCGATGCGCGCCTGCAGGCGCTGGATGTCCTCGCGACCGAAGGTGTGGCGATAGGCGCCGCGCTGGTCGTTGCGATCCGGTCCGCGGTATTCACCGCGATAGTCACCGCGCTCGGGGCCACGATAGTCGCTGCGCTGATTGTAGCTGGACTCGTTGCCGCGCGGATCGGCGTGCGCCGGAAGCGAGATCGTGAGGGCGCCAAGGGCGACCGCCGCGGCAAGGAAAGTCTTCTTCATGGTTCGGTCTCCATCGTGCCAAGCGCCGCTCTGTGTTCGGCGGCGTGGGGAGACATTCGCGCATCCAACCTGACCGGCGACTGAAGCCGCCGTTCATCCCCGGATGCCAAGCGGCCATGGGAATGGCGCCCTGGGACTAGTCGCCCGGGCCCTCTTTCTGGTTGACTTGACCGGGGAAGCCGCTAGACCGCCCCCCTTCGCGCGCGCAGCCCCAACGGCAGCGCCGCGTCATGCTGGGCGAGGGGCGTTCCGCCAGGGTAGTCGCAGTCTCACAACGAGGCTGCCGGGCCCCCTCACAATAGAAGGAACGGACGCATGACCAAGCGTCTGACGGCCAAGTACAAGGCCGATCGCAGATATGGGCTGAACCTCTGGGGTCGCCCGAAGTCCCCGGTGAACAAGCGCTCCTACGGCCCCGGCCAGCACGGCCAGCGCCGCAAGGGCAAGACCTCCGACTACGGCACGCAGCTCGCCGCCAAGCAGAAGCTGCGTCTGTACTACGGCAACATCACCGAAAAGCAGTTCCGCCGCATCTTCGCGGAAGCGGCGCGCCGCAAGGGCAACACCGCTGAGAACCTCATCGGCCTCCTCGAGAGCCGCCTCGACGCGGTGATCTACCGCTCGAAGTTCACGCCCACCGTCTTCTCGGCGCGTCAGTTCGTGAACCACGGCCACGTGAAGGTGAACGGTCGCCGCGTGAACATCCCGTCCTACGTCTGCAAGGCGGGCGATGTGATTGAAGTCGGCGAGAAGGCGAAAGCCATGGCGCTCGTGCTCGAAGCGCTCGGCAGCCCGGAACGCGATGTGCCCGATTACATCGAACTCGACGCCAAGGGCATGACTGCAAAGTACGGCCGCGTGCCGCAACTCGCCGAAGTGCCCTACCCCGTGCAGATGGAACCGAACCTCGTCGTCGAATACTACGCGAGCTGATCGGGCGAGCTGATTTCGGCATCACCCGTACACGCGAAGGGCCCTGCGCAAGCGGGGCCCTTTTGCTTTTGGCAGCGCGCGACAAGGCGCTTGCTCACGCACATCACCCGTCCCCGGAGCGCGGGCATCGCCCGCGAGTCCGGGACCCATTGACTTAGCCTGCGGAAAATCTGCCGTGGAGCCCTGCGCGCGATGGCGAAGCAGCGATGCGAATGGGTCCGGGATTCGCAGCTGGCGCGACGATCCGGGAATGGGTGAGCACATCCCGCAAGCATCCGCACATCGGAGAGCGCGGATGCTTCCTATGATTTTGTGCTACGATTTCCGGACACTGAGGACTTCCCCCATGCCTGACTGGAAAACCATCGACGACGCCGTGCGCGTAGCGCCCGGCGCCAAGGTGAAGATCGCCGATCTCGACACGCTGCGACCGGAACTCTTCGAAGACAAGAAAGAGGCCGAGAAACTCGTCGCCGAGCACGCTGTGGCGATCAATACACTGCAGGACCGCCTCTTCGCCGAACGCAAGCGCGCGCTGCTTGTCATACTGCAGGGCATCGACACCTCCGGGAAGGACGGCACGGTGCGCGGCGTCTTCAACGACACCGGCCCCCTCGGCGTGAACGTGACGCCCTTCGGTCGGCCCACGGAGGAAGAACTCGCGCACGACTATCTGTGGCGCGTACACGCGGCAGCGCCGAAGAAGGGCTTCATCCGCATCTTCAACCGCTCGCACTATGAAGATGTCCTCGTGGGCCGCGTCCGCAAGCTTGCACCCGCAGATGCAATCGACGCGCGCTACGACCAGATCAACGCCTTCGAAAAGCACCTGGTCGAGAATGACGTGACCATTCTCAAATTCATGCTGCACATCTCGAAGGACGAACAGAAAAAGCGCCTGCAGGAGCGGCTCGACGCGCCCGAGAAAAACTGGAAATGGAACGCCGGAGATCTTGAAGATCGCAAGCTCTGGGGCGAATTCCAGACCGCCTACGAAATCATGCTGCGCCGGACGTCGACCGCGCATGCGCCGTGGCGCGTCATCCCCGCAGACAAGAAGTGGCGGCGCAACGCGGTCATCGCCAGCATCGTACGCGGGACGCTCGAAGAGCTTGATCCGCAGTACCCGACGTTCGACTGGAAGCCGACGGACTTCACGATCGAATAGCGCCTCACGCCCGCTCGAATACCGCCGCCATGCCCTGCCCGCCGCCAACGCACATCGTCTCCAGCCCGTAGCGCGCCTTGCGGCGCTGCATCTCGTAGAGAAGCGTCGCAGCGATCCGCACGCCGGTGGCCGCGATCGGATGGCCCAGCGAAATGCCGCCGCCATTGACGTTCAGCTTGTCGCGCTCGTCCCAGCCCCACTGCTTCAGCACGCCGAGCACCTGGGCCGCGAACGCTTCGTTCAGCTCCACGAGATCGATGTCGTTCCAGCCGAGACCCGTGCGCTTGAACAGTTTCGACACCGCCGGCACAGGTCCCAGGCCCATCGTCCCCGGATGGCATCCCACCGCCGACCAGCCGACGAGCAATCCCATCGGCGTGAGACCCAGCGACGCGAGCTTGTCCTCCGCCACGATAAGACACGCCGCCGCCGCGTCGTTCTGCTGGCTGGCATTGCCCGCCGTGACGACGCCGCCTTTCATGATCGGCTTCAGCGCCGCCATGCTCTCAGCCGTCGCGTCGCCGCGCACGCCTTCGTCCTCGCCGACAATCACCGGATCGCCCTTGCGCTGCGGCACGGAGACTTTCACCAGCTCGTCGGCGAACTTGCCGGCCTTCCAAGCCGCCGCCGCGCGCTTGTGGCTTTCCGCCGCGAACGCATCGCTCTCCTCGCGACCAATGCCGCATTCCTTCGCGACATTCTCCGCCGTCTCGATCATGCCGGAAATGACGCCGAACCGCTCCACCGGCTGGGAGCGCTCACGCCCGCGCTCGAGCCGATCATACAACGTCGACGACCCCGACCGCGCACCGCCGCGCATGTCGGTCGTGTAGTATTCGACATTGCTCATGCTCTCGACGCCGCCGGCGATCACCACGTCCGCCGCGCCCGTCTCCACCATCATCGCCGCCGTCGCGATAGCCTGCAGTCCGCCGCCACAACGCCGATCGGTCTGCAATCCCGGCACCTCGATCGGTAACCCGGCTTGCAGCGCCGCCCACCGCCCGACACACGGCGTCTCGCCGTTCGCATAGCTCTGCGCGAAGACGACGTCCTCGATCAGCGCCGGATCAATCTTCGATCGCGCGACCACTTCGTTGACGACGGTCGCGGCGAGATGCTCGACGGCGACGCCTTTCAGCGATCCGAGAAACTTTCCCACCGGCGTACGGACCGGCGCGACAATGGCGGCGCGACGCATGTTTTCTCTCCCGTGTTTCTACCGACTAAGCGCCGCGACGAAGAAGCCGTCGCAACCCGCCCGTCGTGGCGACAATTGAATCCGCGTGCCGGCGTCATCGAACTTGCAGCGTTCGATAAGCGTTCCTATTTCCTGGTTCGGCGCGACGAGCGGCGCGGGCGCGAAGCCCGCCGTGCGGCCGAGAAACGTATCCACCGCATCGCCGTTTTCTTCCGGCAACACCGAACACGTCACGTAGATCAGCCGCCCGCCCGGCTTCACCAGCGGCGCGGCGATATCGAGCGCCTGCTGCTGTTCCTCAAGGCGCTTCGCGAGCGCGCTCGGCCCCAGCCGCCATTTCGAGTCCGGCGCGCGCCGCCACGTGCCGGAACCCGTGCAAGGCGCATCGACGAAGACCACGTCCATCTTGCCATGCAGATCAGCGAGCACATCCTTGGTCCGCGCCGGCGCCCGCACCTGGACGTTGCGCACGCCCGCGCGATCGATCCGCTCATGCAGCGGCGCAAGGCGACGACCGTCGACATCGAACGCGTAGAGCTGGCCCTTGTTCTGCATCAGCGCCGACAGCGCGAGCGTCTTGCCGCCGCCGCCTGCGCAGACGTCCGCCACCTGCATACTCGGCGTCACGCCCGCGAGCAGCGCCGCGATCTGGCTGCCCTCATCCTGCACCTCGAACCAGCCCTTGAGAAAGCTCTGCTCGGTCGCCCACGGAAACGCGCGCCCTTGCGTCCACGGCACACGCACGCCATCGGGCGAATAGGGCGTCACCGGCGGCGGGCCGCCAAGGCGCGGACTCTCCGCAAGCGCCGCGACCAGCTTTTCGCGCGTGGTCTTTAATGTATTCGCGCGCAGGTCGAGCGGCGCCGGCGCCGCGAGGCGCGCGCCTTCATCGCCGCGTTCGTCGCCGAAGGCCCGCGCCATGCTTGCGTCGAGCCATTCGGGATAGTCACCCCGCACATGCGGCGGCGCATCGGCCAACGCGTTCGCAGCGGAAAGCGCAACGCGTTCAGCATCGCTCATGGCGGAAGGCGCGTGCGGATCATTGAACGACGCTTCGAGCGCTCCTGCGTCGACGCCGAACCCGAACGCCTGCGCGCCTAACACCCACGCACGCGGCGTATCGGCGCCGAAGCGATACGCGCTCGAATTGCGCCAGCGCATGGCGCCGAACACGGTGTCGCCGATATCGGCGCGATCTTTCGAGCCGGCGAAGCGATGCGAAAGCATCCAGTCCTTCAGCGCATCGGCGGCGGGACGCTTGCGCGCCTCCACGTCTTCAAGGACTTCGATGGCGGCCTGAAGCCGCGCGCCGGGACGCATGGGAGAACCCCTCTGGAAACGCGGCGGGTAGATCACACGCGCGCCCGCGCGGCAATCGATCAGGCAAGCGCCTTCACGAGATAACGCACCGTCTTGCCGGCGCCGAGATCGCCGTGCCCCGCTTCGTCGAAGCCCATTCGCGCGTGAAACGAATCCGAGCCGGGATTGGCCGGCGTCAGGTTGACTTCGCAGCCGAGCAGCCCATGTCCTGCGGCCCGGCCCAGCACACTCATATCCTCATAGAAGAGACGACCCAGACCCAGCCCTCGCGCGCTGGCGGCTATCACAATGCGGTCGATGTAGAGAAAGCGCGGATACCGTTCTTTGAACCAGTGAAAATTGACGCTGGCGTAGTCACCGTCCTGATCGAACGCGATGAGGTATCCTGAACCATCGTCCATGACGCGTGTCGCGAACGATGCCTTCGCCATGTGACCAAGCCGATCGCGATCGAGCGGCGATGTTTCAATCTCATTCAGGGCGCTCAGCGCGAGGATCCAGCCGAAGTCCTCTTGCCGCGCGGCGCGGATCGCACTCATCCGCCCAACGGATAGTTCGGCGCTTCTCGCGTGATCGCCACGTCGTGCACGTGGCTTTCGCGCAAGCCCGCCGCCGACAAACGCACGAAGCGCGCCTTTGCGCGCAGCTCGCCGAGATTGGCGGACCCGACATAGCCCATTGCGGCGCGCAGGCCGCCGAGCAGTTGGTGCAGGATCGGACCGACGGGGCCCTTGTACGGCACCTGACCTTCGATGCCTTCCGGCACAAGCTTCATCTGGTCGGTGACTTCCTTCTGGAAGTAGCGGTCCGCCGATCCCCGCGCCATGGCGCCGAGCGAGCCCATGCCGCGATACGATTTGTACGAGCGGCCCTGATAGAGAAACACTTCGCCGGGGCTCTCTTCGCTGCCCGCAAGCAATGAGCCGATCATCGCCACTTCCGCGCCGCCCGCGAGCGCCTTCGCGAGATCGCCCGAAAACTTGATGCCGCCGTCGGCGATCACCGGCGCGCCCGCTGCATGCGCCGCCTCGACTGCATCCATGATCGCCGTGAGTTGCGGCACGCCGACGCCGGCGACGATGCGCGTGGTGCAGATGGAGCCCGGACCGATACCGACCTTCACCGCATCCGCGCCCGCATCGAGCAAAGCCTTGGCGCCGTCCTTCGTGGCGATATTGCCGGCGATGATCTGCACGCGATTGGATTCGCGCTTCAGACGCTCCACCGCATCGAGCACGAGACGCGAGTGGCCATGCGCCGTGTCTATAACGACGACGTCGACGCCCGCTTCGATCAGCGCCATGGAACGACGGAAACCGTCTTCGCCCACGGTCGATGCAGCGCCTGCGCGCAGGCGACCCTGCTCATCCTTCGCAGCGTTCGGATGGCTCTGCGCCTTGTCCATGTCCTTGACAGTTACGAGACCGACGCAACGCCCGCTTTCGTCAACGACCACAAGGCGTTCGATGCGATGCTTGTGCAGCAAGCGCTTGGCTTCGTCCTGCGACACGCCCTCACGCACGGTGACGACTTTCTGCGTCATCAGCGTGCTGATCTTTTCCTTCGGGTCGTCGGCAAAGCGGATGTCGCGGTTGGTGATGATGCCGACGAGCTTGCCGGGTTCGCCGTTTTGCGACGGTTCGACGACAGGGAAGCCGGAAATGTTCATACGTTCGCGGAGCGCGACGACATCGGCGAGCGTGGCGTCCGCCGGCATCGTCACCGGGTTCACGACCATGCCGCTCTCGAAGCGCTTCACGCGCCGGACTTCCTCGGCCTGCCGCTCCGGCGTCATGTTGCGGTGGATGACGCCCATGCCGCCCGCCTGCGCCATGGCGATGGCGAGACGGCTTTCCGTCACCGTGTCCATGGCGGCGGAGATCAGGGGAATGTTGAGGGTGATCGCCTTCGTCAGGCGGGTGCGGGTGTCGGCGTCGGCGGGGAGAACCTGCGACGGGCCCGGCTCGAGCAGCACGTCGTCGAAGGTGATCGCATCACGGATTTCCATGGACGGCTGGTAGAGATTCTAGTCGCCAATGTCAAAGCTCACCCCCTGCGCGAGCGGCAGGGTGCGGCCGTAGTTCACCGTGTTGGTCGCCCGGCGCATGTAGGCCTTCCAGGAGTCCGAGCCCGCCTCGCGGCCGCCGCCCGTCTCCTTCTCACCGCCGAACGCGCCGCCGATCTCGGCGCCCGAGGGGCCGATATTGACGTTGGCGATGCCGCAATCGCTGCCGGCTTCGGAGACGAAATACTCCGCCTCACGCAGGTCGTTGGTGAAGATGGAGGACGAAAGCCCCGCGCTGACGGCGTTGTTGAGCGCGATGGCTTCGTCGAGATCGCGGTAGCGCATGACGTAGAGGATCGGCGCGAACGTTTCGCGCAGCATCGGTCCTTCGTGCCCTTTCATCTCGACAATCGCCGGCTGCACATAAACGCCTTCGCCCTCGCGCCGCTTGCCGCCGTGGATGCGCGCGCCGAGTCCGTCGGCGTCGCCGAGCGCGCGCTCCATGCCATGCCAGGCGTGTTCGTCGATGAGCGGGCCGACGAGCACGCCCGCCTTGCGCGGATCACCGATGGCCACGCCAGCGTAGGCCTTCCTCAATCGCGGCAGCAATTGATCGTAAACGCTGTCGTGGACAAACAGCCGCCGCAGCGTGGTGCAGCGCTGGCCCGCCGTGCCCATGGCCGCAAACGCGATGCCCCGCAGCGCAAGATCGAGATCGGCGCTCGGCGCCACGATCATGGCGTTGTTGCCGCCCAGTTCGAGAATGGACTTCGCAAAGCGCGCCGCGAGTTTCTGGCTGACATCGCGTCCCATCGCCGTCGAACCTGTGGCGGAAATGATCGGCACGCGTTCGTCAGCGACCAGCGCCGCGCCGATCTCGCGACCGCCGATCAGCACGTGCGAAAGTCCCGCAGGCGCATCGCCGAAGCGTTTCAGCGCGCGCTCGAAGATCGCCTGCACCGCAAGCGCGGTGAGCGGCGTCTTCTCCGAAGGCTTCCACAGCACGGGATCGCCGCACACGAGCGCCAGCGCCGCGTTCCAGCTCCACACGGCGACCGGAAAATTGAACGCGCTGATGATCCCGCACGGCCCCGCCGCGCGCCAGCTTTCCATCATGCGATGCTCGGACCGTTCGGTGGCGATGGTGAGCCCGTAGAGCTGGCGCGAAAGACCGACCGCGAAATCGCAGATGTCGATCATCTCCTGCACTTCGCCCGCCGCTTCGGAGACGATCTTGCCGGCTTCCAGCGTCACGAGCGCTGCAAGGTGCGCCTTGGACGCGCGCAGTTCTTCGCCGAAGAGCCGCACGAGCTCGCCGCGCCGCGGCGCGGGGACGAGACGCCAGGCGCGGAACGCTTCCGCCGCAGCGCCCGCCGCTTCCTCGACCCCGTCGACGGTCGTCTCGCGCACCGCGCCGATCTGCGCGCCGTCGATGGGCGAATGCGCCGCGAGGCTTCCGCCGGTGAAGGCGGCGGAATCGACGCCGAGGGCGGTCAGCGCGCTGCGGGTCTCGGCGGCGGTGGTGGAGACGGTCATGGAGGGCTCCGGAGAGGGGAATCGCACCTTAGCCGACCCGGAAGTGTTGGGGATAAGACTTGCCGATCGGTGCGACCGCACTCACTTAGCGGCAGTGGCGCACAATCCAGACACCCCCGATCGCGGGCCGCCTTATGCCGCCTTCCGCGCCTTCGAGGCGGCGGCCCGGCACGCGAGCTTCGCCAAGGCCGCCGACGAACTGGGCGTGAGCCCGGCGGCGGTCAGCCAGCAGATCCAGTCTCTGGAAGCCTATGCGCGCCAGCCGCTCTTCCGCCGCCTTGGGCGGGGCGTCGAGCTGACGGACGTGGGCAAGGCGGCCTTTCGGCATGCTGCCGAGGGATTGGGGGCGCTGCACGAAGCGGCGCGCGTCATGCGCCTGCCGCTGCGCAGCCAGCGGGTCTCGGTGTCGGCGGCGCCGTCGTTCGCGATGAAGTGGCTCGCGCCGCGTCTTGAGCGCTTCAAGGAACAGCAGCCGGACGTGGAAGTCTGGATTTCGGCGGATATGGCGGTCGTCGACTTCGCCGTGGCCGACGTGGACATCGCCATCCGCTACGGGCCGGGCGGATATCGGGACGCGAACGCCGAACGGCTGATGGCGGAGTCCGTGCTCGCGATCTGCAGCCCGCAGCTGCTGGAGGGCGAAAACGGCCTGAAGACGCCGGAGGATCTCTCGCGCTTTGCCCTGCTGCACGACGAAAGCCCCGATCAGGATCCGTCCTGCCCGTCATGGGAGATGTGGCTGATGGCGCGCGGCGTCGAGGGCGTTGATGCGCGCAAAGGTCTGCGGCTCAATCCGTCGAGCCTCGTGGTCGAGGCGGCGATTGCGGGCAAGGGCGTGGCGCTCGCGAAGCGCCAGCTCGCGGCGGCCGATCTCGCGCTCGGACGACTCGTCGCGCCATTCGGCGATTCAGCGACGCCGATCAATTTCGCCTACTGGATGGTCTGGCCCCGCGGCCGCACGCTGACGCCGGCGCTGCGTGCGTTCATGGAATGGATGCGCGTGGAAGCGCGCGAAGGCGAGATGGATTTTGGCGCGGGGATCTAGGACAACCGCATTCCGTTCGACGCACGCTTGGGGGACATGATGGCGAGCAAAGCACGCAAAGCATTTGATGCAAACGCACAGGACATCGCGCAACTGCTCACAATTCACACCACGATAGGTGGCGATGGTCGCGGACGGCGCTACGACTTAGAGGTGCTAAACAAATCAGCCATCGTGCTCATTACCGCATTCTGGGAAGCCTACTGTGAAGATATTGCGTCTGAAGCACTTATGCACATCGTTCGTTGGGTCGACGACCCTGACAAATTACCCACAATTTTGAAGAAGCAGATAGCAACCGAGCTAAAGAAGGATGCGCATGATCTAGCCATCTGGAAAATTTCTGGAGACAGCTGGCGAAAACACCTCCTCAGCAAACTAGACGCAATGACGGAAGCGCGAAATAGAGCCGTCAATACGCCGAAATCCGCTCAAATTGACCAACTGTTTCTCGAGGCTCTAGGCATTGAGCAGATGACGGAAAGCTGGAAATGGCACACCGTGTCTTCCGTGACCGCCCGCAAAAAGTTGGATGCATTTGTCACGCTGAGGGGTTCAATCGCGCACAGAGGCGCTGCTGAGCAAAC